>Ga0213825_1000043_pt1 | contig 142109 bp, 106 predicted proteins | sample MC6MC0900MG_FD_179896 | JGI IMG/M metagenome (GOLD analysis project Ga0213825, IMG submission 179896) | Enriched soil aggregate microbial communities from Iowa State University, Ames, United States - MC6-MC0900-MG | ecosystem: Environmental > Terrestrial > Soil > Unclassified | place: USA...
ACCCGCGCCTTGATTTCTTTCGCCAGATACGGTGCCGCTCCGCTCGCCAAGGCTCCAGCCAGATTGTTCCCCGCCAACGCCTGCAGCGCGCCCGTTACCGCCTGTGCGGCCCGTTGCATATCGCTGCCGGTGCCGTATTTCTGCATCTCGGCCTGATATTCCGGCGTTTTACGCAACGCTTTCGCATCCAGCCCCGGATGCTTGTCCTTTGCCTTCTGCAAGCCATTGATATCACCCTGGGTGCGGACAATATCCATCGTTTGCCCGGCGATTTCGCCGATCAGCTGCGCCTGCTTCAGCCGGTTCTGCTCTTTCTCCTTGTCGAAGATCGCCCCGATACTGCCATTGGCGTTATCCGTATCCCGGCTCAACGCATTCACATCTTGCTGCTGGTTGGCCCGATCGCGAATAACCACGCTACCGCCCGACACCGCAGCCTTGGTCGTGCCTTCTGCATGCCCTCTATTGCCCGCGCCGGAAAGGGCCGCGCCCGCCAGATTGGTCAGCAGATCTGACCCCACCGGGCCGCCGCTGCTGATGCTGCCCCCTTGATGCTCGGCCTTGAAATCCGCCTGATTATGGATATCACTGAAGCCCAGGGTGCCGGTATCAAGACGGTTTTTCTCTGGCGCGGCAGTACTGGCGATGACCGCACCGTCCAACTGCGTATGCTGGTTAACCTTAATATCATAGCCGCCCTTGCCGGCAAATATACCGGTTTGCTCCTGCACGCTGTTATAATTGCTGTGCAATTTGTCATGGCTCATACTCAGACTCCCCGAGCCGCCAGCACCGATGATAGCCACACTGACACCACCACTGACGCTGCTTTGTTTGGCGTCATAGTTGTCGCTATCCTGCTGGCTTTGCATTATCAGGTTACCGCCGGTATCCACCTCCACCCTTTCGCCACTGATTTGTGCCCCTGACAAAAGAGTATTCCGGGTACTGCGCAGTGACAGCACGCCAACGGTGTCTATCTTCGCCTGAGTCCAAAACGTTCCATCACCATGCTCACTGCCCTGGCTTTTGTTGGCATTGGCGAAGACGCTCAATCCCGTCTGTTTTCCCACGCCAATGCTGACGCCGATATTGCCGCCGCTGCTCTTGTTACTTCCTTCGGTCTTCTGAGTATTGGCTGCGCCCAACAGCAAGATGTCACGCTCGGCGACCACGGTGGTGTTGCCCGCCACTTTAAACTGACCGCCGACAACGACAATGTCACCGCTGTCAGCAGTATTGCCCTTGCCGGTTGCAGTCACCTGCATATTATTACCGGCACTGAATGTTGAACCGGCGATGCTCGTTTGTTCCTGATGCTGTTTCGACGACGATTTCTGGCCGCCAAGAGAAATACTGATCCCCACCATGCTGCCTTCTTCAGTATCGGTATCGCCGACTTTTGCCAGTCGACCCGCCTGAGCGGCCTGCACGCCGAATAATGCCGCTTTGGCCCCCTGTAAGGCAGCCAGTCGACCATCGGTCTCCTGCTTTGCCTGTTGGGCCGTTGTCACCGCACTATTAATCGCACTGCCCACCGTACCGGACAGCGCCAGACTCAGGCCACTCTGTTTCTGTTCGAAGGTTTCGTCACGACGACGAATATCCTTACCCGGGTCGATATGGACGCTATCCCCCGTCACCGACAGATTCTTATCCGCAATCACATCTGCGCCACTGATATGCACCTTGCCGCGCGCTTCGATATCCACGCTGCCGCCGGTCGAACCTATGGTGCTGACGCTCTGGCTTTGGGTAGTACCATCTTCGTTCAATTGATGACGAGAAGATTTACTGCCGATGGTCACGCCGATGCCGCCACCGCTGAACACGCCGCTGGTTTTTTTCTCGTTCAGCCGGTAAAGGGATTGCTCCTCGGTGGCGGCAAAAATATCGATGGTATTATCGGCCTTTAATGTGACCTGGCCGTCACCCACTATCGTCGAACCCCGTACTGTCAGGTCGTTACCGGCGTTGAGTAAAACGTTGTCGCCACTTAGTACCGCTCCTTTCTCATGGGTCGCGTAGTCCTCCTCCACCGTATGGGTGGTGGTTTTGGACATAAACCCTTTCTTGACCTTAGTCTCTTCGAAGAAGCTGTAGTCACTTTCAGTTACGCTGTCCACCACGATATTACGGTCGGCGTTAACCACAAAATCTCCACTTACCTGTGCCTGAGTACCCTCGAAGATGGCATCCTGGCCAGCATCAACGCGCAAACTGCCGCCGGCGATTTCGGTGACCTGTTGGCGTATGGACTCCTTCACCCGCAGCTGGCCGCCGCCGTGGCTTGCCTGATACTCCCGGTTTTCCACGCTGTTAAGATTTACGTCTCGCTTGCCACTCAGAAGGATGTCGCCGTCACCCACCAACACCGCCGCCTGCGAGTTCAAATCATGCTCGGCATGTAGCGTCATATTCCCACTACTGGTGATAATGCTGCGATCGGCACCGCTGCTGATGCGCTCGCTATTACTGGTTTTATCAATGGATTCCGTGTGATTGACAAGCAGGTTGATATCACCCGTCGCCTGCAGATTCATCGTGCCATCAGAGGCGATCCTCGCGCCGATAACATCGATATTTTTGTCGGCACGCATGATCAACGCATCTTCTGCGCTAATGACAGCAGTATCGCCAACTTCGGTACGCGACAGCGACAACGTCTGGCCGCCCTGAGTCCCTGTGGCATCCCACTGGCGAGCCTGAGTTTTATTGATAATGCTGCCATCCAGACTTTCAATCACGACCCGCTTGCCGCTGATGGTCGAGCCGATATTGCTGATATCGCCAATGGCGCTGAGCTGCAAATTGCCGTCGGCGTCGAACAGCCCCTGGTTAAGGTTGCTGATACCCGTTTTACTATTAACGTTGAGCCGTTCACCACCTTGTAGCGAGCTGCCGTCATTACGAATACTGCCGCCGTTCAGGTTAACGATATTGCCGGTGATCACGCTGCCATTGAGCTGGGCTGCGTCACCTTTGGCCAAATAGAGTTTTGGCGCCAACACCGTCTGGCCGTTAATCGTTACCTTCTCCCACCAGACGATGCTTTTATCCAACTGCGCAACCTGGCCCGGCGTCAGGCTAACGCCAAACTGCAAGTTCAGGCCGCTCTGCGCTTGTGCGGCGTTGTCGATCAACTGCTGCATCTGCGCCAAATCGGAGCCGATACCGTTGAGATAGCGCTTGCCGGTCTGGCTGAGCATGGCGTTGCTGATATAGCGGGTATCGAACGCCGCATCCCCCAGGAACCGATAGTCGTAGTCCGGATTAAGTCGCAGCCGATCGAGGAAGTAGGCCGAACCGATAAACTGTTTTTCATCGGTAAAACGGCGGTCGTTTTCACGCGGAGCGGCACCCGGCTGTTGGCCCAGCATGGCGTAGAGATCGTTGAACAGGCCGTTATCCAACTGCCCCAGGCCGTCCAGTTTCGGGTTGGTGGTGATCAGGTATGGGCTATTGGGATCCGCGCTGACGACAAAACGGCCGCTATCCCCGCCCGGCAGTGGGTAGTCCGCCAAGGCTACGGCGTTATTCCCCAGCGAGCCCAGGGCCGCCTGCAGGTTGTCTTTCCACTCCGCTGAACCGAAGGCAACGCTCTGATCCGCCGCCAGATCCTGCTGTTGAACACCGCTGATAGCCTCCGGCTGCTGCAGGCTGTCCAATGTTGGTCTAGCCAGGGTATGGCTCAGGCTGCCGGCGTTCGGTGTCACCATGCTGTTGCTGATATCGTCGGTAAAATGGACGTTAACGGCACCACCGGCCTGGATCACGCTGCGATAAACAGCGGTGTTTTCGTTCTGGTACTCTGGCTGTCCGGTTAAGCGGTACTGAATGGGGGTATTGACGTTATCACGGATGTAATGGCCGCTCTTTTTGAAGTCAGCCAACGAGCGGTGCTTGTCGAAATCATACTGTGCGATTTCGCCGTCATAACGGTAATTCAGGTATTTATTCTGACTTCCTGCCTGGGTGCTCTCATTATTCAGCGAGCCGCCACTCAGCGAAATATCACCATTGGCCAGCATGTCGCTGGCAATATTGTCAAAACGCGTAATGGTGCCGACAATGTCCTTTCCTGCGGCAATTCGCCCAGCGCCCCCGTTCGCAGTGACGGTTACGCTGGATGATTCAACCAGGATCTTTTTATCAATGGCAGGCGCTTTAGGCGCTAAATAATAGTAATCATCAACGGAACCGTTGCCATGCCCCATGCTGCCGCCGGTGCGCACCGTTTTGATGTAATAACCGAGCTCGCTTTCAGCCAAATCCCCCAGTTTCATATTGACCAGCGTCTGGCCGTTCCACAGCGGATCTTTCGCCGTCGTCTGCTTTTCGGTGCTCACCGACCAGCCATCACGCTGATTGAGCAAATGCGCGGTGTTGATCTGAATATTGCCATTTTCGGTCTCGATGGTGCCGGAGGTGTTGACGATCTCACTGCTGGCATTGCCGGCCGCGTCTTTTTGCATCCACAGGTTGTTGCCCGCCAGGACGTCGCCATGCTGGTTAGTGATACGTTCCGCCAACAGTTGCACATCGCCACCGCCGTACAACATGCCGGTGTTGAGCAGATGGTTAGCCGCGCTCAGCAGCAAATTGCCGGCGGTACCGATAAACCCGTTATTGTTGATATCGCCACGGCTCAGCAACTGTACCCAGCCCCCCGACTGCAGACTGGCGGTGCTGTTTTGCGTGATGCCGGCGGCTTCGATCCGCACGTCGCCGCTTCCGCCGCGCAGGGTACCGGCATGGGTCAGTTGGCCAGCGCTACGCACATCGATGCTCTGGCCCTGGAGGGTACCCAGCAGCACAACATCGTCGTCGCTGCTCAGGGTCAGCTTTTTACCTGCCGCCAAGGTGCCATTCTGGGTGAAGGCTTCCTTTAACGTCAGCGTAATATTGCCCAGCGCCACCAGTTGACCGTACTGATTCAGCAGGCTGCTCACCAATGTCGCATCGCCACCGCTGAACAGCTTGCCGTTCTGGTGGTTATCAATCTGCCGCGCGTTAACGCTCATCTGGCTTGTCGCCAATAGCGTGCCGGTATTATCCAGGCTGCCTGTCTGTAGCGTTAAATTGCCGCCCTGCAGGGTTCCCATATTATTCAGAACATCGAGCGTAAACCGGGTATCGCCGATACCGCTCAATGTGCCGCTGTTATCCAACCGGGTGCCCCTGAACGTCAGGCTATTGGCCTGCAGCCAGCCAAGGTTATTCAGCGAAGGCGCTTGAAGATCCAGTGCGCCGCCGACGATCATTTTGCCTGAGTTGATCAACTGGCGATCCAACCGCAATACGCTGCCGCCATCTCCCTGCAGATCCCCAGCGTTGTTTAGCTCTGCCGCCTCTACCCGCAGGGTTTCCAGGCTGCGTACCGTGCCACCAGCCAGGTTATGGAATATGCCACTCAGCTTGGCCTCCAGATTTTTCTGCCCCTGCAGCCTGCCGGTGTTGGTCAGTTCAGCGGCTTTTAACGTCAACTCGCCCGCCTGTACATGACCCTGATTGTTCAAGGTCTGCGCCGTCAGATCCGTTTTCCCACTGGAGAAGATCTTGCTGCTGGTTTCCGTCTTGAGGCTGTCACTGAGATCCAAATGGATCCCTCCCGTGCCCGCCTGCAACACGCCTTTATGATCCAACTGCTGAGCCGCCAGCCTGATGCTGTCGCCCTGCCATACTCCGTCGTTTTCGACTGTCGCCGCCCCTACCGTCAGTTCCCCTTCGCTGAGCAACTTGCCGCTTACTGTGTTGTTCAGATCCTTTTGCAACTGCAACGCCAACTGCCGTAGACCAATCAGATTGCCGCTGTTGTTCACCGTGTTGGCCGTGACGGTGGTCGCCGCACCCTGCGCTTCCCCCTGATTGCTGATGCTGTCGGCCGAAAGCTGTAATGCGCCTTCGCTCAATACCTTGCCGTCGTTTTTCAGCGTGGCAGCCGTCAGTTTCAGTGGCCCCTGGCTCAGCACTTGCCCACTGTTGTGCAATGTCTGTTCAACCGTTGCCGTCAGCCCATTTTCCCCCAGGGTACTGCCAGTGTTGGCCCAATCTTGTACGCCGATATCAATGTTCTGTCCCTGTAACTTACCGGCGTTATTCAACCGTTCCCCCTGCAGCGCCAACGCCCCCCCGGCCAGCACTCGCCCTGCCACGCGGTTTTGCAGATCTTTCGCTGTAATCTCCGCCAGCCCCTTGGCCTGTATCAGCCCACTGTTCTCCACGTCTTGCGCCGTGAGCTTCATGCTGTTTGCCGCGAGGGTGCCGGTATTGTTTAACGTTGGAGCCTTTAACGTCAGCGTATTGTCCGCCACCAGCTTGCCCTGGTTGTCCACCTTTTCACTAAAGTTCAGCTCCACCCCGGAGGCGCCGATCTGCCCGCTGTTGATCAGGGTTGTGCCATTCACCGTCAGCCGTTTGCCGGCCAGCAGTTCGCCTTGTTGATCGAGCCGATTTACCTTCAGCGTGAAGCCATTATCGGCCTGCAGATGCCCTCGCTGGCGCAGTGAACCACCGCGCCAGTCAATGTTAAGTGCGTTGATTTGGCCGCTGTTATCGGCAGTCGCAGCGGAAAAGTTCAAATCCCCCAAGGTGTTAAACACGCCCGCCAACTGCGCATCCTGCGTAATTTTTAACGCCATGCCCTGTTTGGCCTGGGTGCGGGCGCCTGCGGTGGTCGACAAATTCTGGCTGTCCATCGTCAGGGCGAGTTCGCTGGAAAGCAGCCCACCCAACCGCACGTCATTAGCCTGAATGACAATATCGCTATCACTCAGCAGCGATGAGCCTGCAACTGTGCTCAGTATGCCGCCGTTGAGGGTGATGCCCTGCTTGCCGCTGGCGCTGCCCACCAGCAAGAATTCCCCGGCCTGTACGGTTAAGAGGCCATCTGCAGACAGGGAACCTGCCACGTTAAGCTTGTCGCGCACGCGCAGCTCAAGCTGCTGCCTGGCCCCGATGGCCCCTTGGTTACCGACGCTTTTAGCCGTAATCCGCTGAACACCGCCCGCTTGCAACTGCCCTCGGTTATCAAGCCGTTCGCCGATCAGCGTCTGCGTGCCCTGTGCCTGTATCCGCCCGCTGTTGTCCAGGCCCTGTGTCTGAATGTGGCTGTCGCGGTTGGCGGCCAGCTGGCCGCTGCTGCTGAGGTTATTGGCTTGCAGGTGCAGATCGCGCCCGGCGGTCAGAACGCCCTGCCAGTCGCCGTCACCGTTAAGCGTCATATTGATGTCGCCTTCGGCAGTCAGGCTGCTGTCTTTAGCGCTGCTCAGGGTGTCTGCGGTCAACTGCAGTTTGCCGTCAGTACTGGCTTTGCCCGCCTGCAATTTGCCTGCGGCGCTAAGCTGCATATCGCCTTTGGCGTTCAACACGGCCTTGTCCAGGGCCAGTTCACCCCGGCTGTTCAGGTTCATCGCCTGGGCGGCCTTATGGTTGCCGCTCAGCGTCATTCCTGCCGCCGTAGCATTCAGGCTCCCCTCTGCCAGCGTATTATTCAGCCGCAGTTGCCCATTGGCATCCAATTGAATATCGCCCTCACGCGCGTTGAGGTTGCCGAGGTTGACCCCAACGCCTTTTTCACTGGAGACCAGGTGGATGCGGTTGGTGTACATGCCACCAAGCGCACCAGTATCAATCGCCACCTTGGGCGCGTCGCCGCTGCCTGCAATCGCCGTGGCCTTGCCGGTAGCATCTACCCGGTTGGCCCCGAGCGTGATGCTGAGGTCCTTGGCGTGCAGTTGCGCGTTAATCTCGGTTGCGCGGGCGATCAAGGCAAATTTTTCGCTCTTGCCGGCGTCCAGCCCGTTACCCTGAATGGTGATTGCCCCTTGGGTGACTTCCAGCGCCTGCAGCTTGCCGTCAGCACCCAGCACCGGCTTGCCGGTCGTCAGCGTCGCGTTGGGGGTATTGATAAAGCCGCAGCCGTCGCAGGTGATGCCATAGGGGTTGGCAACCATCACGCTGGCCTGCTTGCCCGCGACCTCCAGGTAACCGCGCAGCTGTGAGGGGTTCGGTGCCACCACCTCATTGATGATGCCCTGCGCTTCCCCGCCGGCCTGCAGGTTGGGGTTGTTCTGGATCAGCCCGCCAAGCTGGCTCTGATTGAGCTGGCCAGTGGCGTTGTTGAGGATCGTCCCCTCTTTGCCAACGTTGAAATCGTTGTATTTGTTATGCGAAATACCGGCCTGGTTCGGCGTGGCAATATTGATCACCGGCACACCATTGGCGGCCTGATCCACTCGGGTATTGCCTTCGGCTACGTTAATGCCCTCGGCCAGTACAGGCAGCAACGGTTGCCCTGCCAGCAATGTGCACAGGGTATAACTCAGCAGGCGCTGCGTGGTATTAAGGTTTTGATTATCATTATGTTTCATCCTTGAAACCTTCCTGTGCGTTAGCGTTAAATTACGATATTGACCCGGTAATAGACCGAAACACGATCCGGCTTCATTCCATCCGGGTAAGCCAGTGGCCAGCCGACGGTCAGTTGACTGCTGAAATAGCGGCTACGGCTCCCCAGGCCCAGGGCGCCGCCCCACAGCGTCCCCGAGGCATTGGCATCCAGCGCGTCACGGTGCAGATAGCCGCCGTCCACCGCCACCAGGGCGTTAACACTGCCGACATACGGCAAGGTCACCAGCGCCCGGTTAACTTCATTACGCCAGTAGCCGCCCTTGTCACCGGAAAGATACTGCTCCTTGAAACCACGTACCGAGCTCTCACCACCGATGGTCAGACGTTCGCTGCCGTATAAGCGGTGATTGCTCCACTGGCTGTACAGGCTGGTGAGATAAGTCCAATCTTGCGCCAGCGGCAGGTAGTAGCTGCCGGAAAGCGAAAGTTTATGAAATTCGGCGCGGGGGGCTTCCTTGATTTTGCCGCTGTCGTTCTCTGCCCCTAGCCACGGCACCCCGCGGCTGTAAGCCGGGTTCAGGGTGGCGAAACCGCCCAACAGCTTTTGGCTGTGGCTAACACCCAGCGTCACGCTGGTCAGTTTGCGGCTGCTGCTTTCCAGCCGGGTGTCATTGAGATAATTGCGATTGATGCGGTGCGTGACCCCCAGCGACAGGCCGGTTTTCATTTCGCCGTCACGGAACAACACCCGCGAAACGCCCAGCCGATGGATCTGGCTGTCACCGCTGGAACGCCAGTCAAAGCCCTGGTTGTTGAGGGTAGCCAGGTAGTCGCTGTAGGAATAGTTGTAATCCAGCGTCCAGTAGCCGTAAGGCAAGCTGAGGCCGGCCTGCACGCTGCGCGCATTGTGATCGTTGACGAAATCGCTGCTGCGGGCACCGGCGACAAACCATTGATCCGCCAGCCCCAGCAGGTTATTGCCGGTCAGCGATCCGTTGATCTGACCGGCACCGGTACTTTTTTGCCCGCTGTTGTCGAACCCTGCCCCCAGCGTCAGAGGAAACTCAGGTTTGGCGCTCAGATTGACCACCGAGTAACCCGGCCGGCTACCCGGCAGAATTTCTATCTGTACCGGCTGCTGACGCAGTCGGTTGATCTGTTCCATGCCCTGTTCGATATCACGCAGATTAAGAATATTGCCCTGCAGGCCCGGGAAGGCCATTTTCAGCATGCGATCGTCTCGTTGCTCCAGCAGAACGTTCTCCAGCTTGCCCTCCAGCACCAGCAACCGCAGCTCGCCGCGCGACAGATCCTGTTCGGTCAGGAATGCGCGGCTGGTGATATAGCCACGGTTGATATACCAATCGGAGATTTGCTGCACCAGCGTCTGGACTTGGCCCAGATTCAGACATTGCTGCAGATAAGGCTGCGTGAGTTTACGTTGTGCACTGGCGGGCAGATGATCCGCGCCTTCCAGCCGGATATGGGTGATGCTAAAACAAGGTCCGCCAGCGTTGGCGTTGGGTGATGCAGGGGGCGGCAAGGCCGGCGTCAGGCTACGTTGCAGCTCCTGCCGCTGCTGCTGGTTTTGCTCCAGCAATTCGCGCTGCTGTTGTTGAATGGTGTCACGATCTGCCGGGCTAAGCAGGTTAGCGCACGCCGCGGAGGAAAAGAAAATGCACAGCAAAGCTGTCGAAAGCCGTTGAGTCACTGAATCCATTCAGAAGATCATCCGTGTGTTTTTTCAGCATTTTAACGACGGAAGGAAGAATGTAACAAGCTGTGAATCATTAGCTGGAGAGGCAATCAAGGCAATCGATACAGAAAGCTCTTAGGGAAAACCGCAGAAAATAGCTTCAAATAGTTAAATCTAATTTATTGATTTACGGAGGCCGGGAAAAACAGTGAATCGCTCTTAATTTAAGCAAAGCCAACTCATTGCCGTTAATGCGATGCAGGCCGCAAAATGGCGTTTGATAGGGGCCGGGATCCGGCCCCAGGAGACGGTTACGCGGTACCGCCAACGGTCAGGGTGTCCAGCTTCAGGGTCGGTTGGCCGACGCCCACCGGCAGGCTTTGCCCCTCTTTGCCACATACACCAACGCCTTTATCCAGCGCCAGATCGTTGCCGACCATTGAAATCTGCTGCATCGCCTCGATACCGGAGCCAATCAGCGTAGCGCCTTTCACCGGTTTGGTGATGCGGCCATTTTCAATCAAATAGGCTTCGGTGGTGGAGAACACGAACTTGCCCGAAGTGATGTCCACCTGACCGCCGCCGAAGTTAGGCGCATACAGCCCGTACTCGACGCTGGCGATGATCTCTTCCGGCGTCGACTTACCCGCCAGCATGTAGGTATTGGTCATGCGCGGCATTGGCAGGTGCGCATAAGACTCGCGGCGGCCGTTACCGGTCGGTGCAACGCCCATCAGGCGCGCATTGAGCTTGTCCTGCATGTAGCCTTTCAGGATGCCGTTCTCAATCAGCACATTGTACTGACCCGGTACGCCTTCGTCATCGATAGCCAGTGACCCACGACGCCCTTGCAGAGTACCGTCATCCACCACGGTGCAAAGCTCGGAGGCCACCAGTTGGCCCATCTGACCGCTGAACACCGACGTACCGCGACGGTTGAAGTCACCTTCCAGGCCGTGGCCTACCGCCTCATGCAGCAGTACGCCTGGCCAGCCTGCGCCCAACACCACCGGCATATTGCCCGCCGGCGCCGCAACGGCAGACAGGTTGATCAACGCCATGCGCACCGCCTCTTTGGCGTAGGCATCGGCGCGAACGTCACCCTCGACGATTTCCAGGAAATAATCATAGCCAAAACGACCGCCGCCGCCGCTGGAGCCGCGCTCACGCTTGCCGTCTTGTTCCACCAGCACGCTGACGGACAAACGCACCAAGGGGCGCACGTCCGCCGCCAGGGTGCCGTCGGTAGCCGCGACCAGGATCTGCTCATATACGCCGGTGATACTGGCGCTGACTTCCTGTACGCGCTTATCGGTAGCGCGGGCCACCTTATCAACGCGATGCAGCAAGGCAATTTTTTCTTCACGCGGCAGGCTTTGCAGCGGATCAAGCAGCGGGTACAGCGCCTTATGGCTGATTTCGCCCAGGGTATGTACCTGGCCGTTGCCCTTGTCACGTACGATGCTGCGCGCCGCCTGAGCGCTCTGCTGCAAAGCGTTCAGGGTGATCTGATCGGCATAGGCGAAGCCGGTTTTTTCGCCGCTGACGGCGCGTACCCCGACCCCTTGATCGATATTGTAAGAACCATCCTTGATAATGCCGTCTTCAATCACCCAGGCTTCATGGTAGCTCGACTGGAAATAGAGATCGGCATAATCGAGGCGGCGTTCTGCCAGTTGCCCCAGGACGGAAAACAGGTCTTGGTGGCTCAACTTATTCGCAGCAAGTAACTGCTCACTGACAAACGTCAGGCTCATAATTTTTTCACTCTTTAATGGAGGAGTTTTTTTCAAACGGCGCCGTCAGCGACATCTGGAATCTGTTGTGTTGCAACACCGGCATCTGCTCACGAATCGTTTTGAGGCCGGTAGTGTCAACCCGCACTTTCAACGCCGAGACCGCATCCGCGTTTTCGGCCAGCACCTTGCCCCAACCGTCTACCGCCAGCGAGTGACCCCAGGTGCGGCGAGTCGGGCCATGGCTGCCGACCTGCGCCGGCGCCAGGATCACACACTGGTTTTCAATCGCCCTTGCGCGCAGCAGTATTTCCCAGTGCGCTTCGCCGGTCACGCGGGTAAAGGCTGCAGGCACGGAAATCAGTTCAGCGCCCTGCGCTCGCAACGCCTGGAACAGCGCCGGGAAGCGCAAATCGTAGCAGATGGTCATGCCAAGCCGACCGACCGGGGTATCCACTACCGTGAGCTGTTGGCCATGTTGATAGGTGTCCGACTCACGATAATGGCCGTGGGAGTCGTTAATGTCCACGTCGAACATGTGCAGTTTGTCGTAACGCGCCCGGATCTCGCCCTGATCGTCAAACAGCAGGCTGCTGGTAGTGATAAGCGCAGGATTTTCGCGGCTGACCAGCGGCATGGAACCGACCAGCAACCACACGCCATAGCGTCGCGCCATTTCACGCACCGCGTTTTGCAACGGCCCGTCGCCCTGTTGCTCCGCATGCTCACGATAGGCCGCAGAGTTGGCGAACAGCAGCGCATTCTCCGGCGTCATTACCAGTTTTACCCCGGCATTGAGCTGCTTAATCTGCTGTTCAATCTGGGCCAGGTTGTCACGCACCCGATCGCCACTGCACAACTGTAACAACGCAACGTTAGCATTTCTCATGACGCCTTATCCTCCTTTGGCTTACGCAACACCTCATTGATCTTCGGCTGATCCAGGCTGCCGCCGATATGGTAACGAATCAGCGAAATCTTGTTCCACAGCGGCCCCAGCACTTTGGACGCGGCAAACACCGCAGCACCGACAATCGGGTTAATCACGAATGCCGTCGCCACGCCGACGGTGGCTGAAATTTCCGGCGCCACCACCGCTTCCATATCAATCTGCCGACGCGCCAGGTCAATTTGCCCGCTCATGGCAATATCCGCTGCCAGCCCGTCAACCAAAAGGTTATCGGTATGCATTATGCCATCTTTCAACCACGAGGTGCTGCGGATGGAGTCAAAGTAGAAGCCTTTGCCGAAGGTATCGCTGAAATCGAACTGCAGCTTGCGTAACAGGGCATCGAAGCTCACCAGACGCAACAGCTGGCCGGCACGACCGCCGCCCATGCTGTCGATTTCGCCCTTGCCCATATTGATTTTCAGCGCGCCACTCAGGGTATTCAACTGCGGTTTCCACGGCTGGCCGCGCCAGTAGAGATCGAAATCGACGTCATAAGGTGCGCCTTTCAGCGGCGTGGTGATGCCGAAGAAAGCCGCAGTTTCATCAATTTTGGCACCCAGCAGTTTACCTTTCAGCGAGCTGCGCTCTTCCTGGGCATTCTGTTTCCACAAACCGCTGGCGGTCATGCGCCCTTTGCCGGTATCGACTAACCCGTGCGTCAGCAGGAGGGTATCCCCCTGATTGGTCAAATCAGCCTCAACCTTGCCGAGGTTCTGCCCCATCACCCAGCACGACTTACAGCGCAGCATCAGCGACGGCCAGTCGCGGAAGGAAACCTTGTCTGCGGCCACCTGCGCAGCTGCGGTCGCCGTCGGAGTGCTCTTAGCGGCGTCAAACTGCGGGTTGTAATAGAGATAATTGATATCGGCGCGCCACGGCCCCCGGTCCGCCACCCGCAAACTGCCGTCAACCTCATCGCCCTTGGCGCTGACCAGCGTGGCCCCCAGCTGCTTCTCTGCCGACAGCGTCAACTTATGCCAGGCTTGGCCCCCTAACAACAGCTGTGGCGTTTTTAGTGCGACGGTGGTCGGGAAGTTAAATCCGCCCACCTTGCCCATACCGCCACTTTGTTTCAGCGCCGGTGCCATCAGGCCCAGCCATTTCTCACCGTCCAGCGGCGGCAGGTTAAGCGTCAGCGATTTTCCGTTCGGTAGCGGTGGGGTCCCACTACCAGCGGTCTGCCAGGCCGCCCGTGCCAGCGTGACCTGCTGTTTGGCGAAGGTCCATTCGCTGTTGAATTTATTTTGTTTGCCAGCACTGCCGGTCAGCATGAATCCATTCAGACCGCCTTTCACTTTTACGCTCAGCGGCAATGGCTCACCCGCCGGTTTATCTAATGGCGAAGGTAAGTGACTACTTACTTTCTTAAGATCCGCATCAACGCCAATGTCGTAGCTGGCCGCGCCCTGATGAGGCAAGACAATAGCCACTTGGCCTTGCCAAGGGGCGCTGCCGCTCAGTGCATCGCTCACTTCCTGCGGGATGCCAGGGAATTTTCCCGGCTGCCAGTCAGCTTTCAGGCCAACGTTGACCTTGTAATCGTTTTTCCCTTCCTGAGTGTTGAAATCCACCGCCACCGGCTGTCCAAACCAATTGGCAGACAGGGTATCGCTGCTCAGGTTGCCGTTATCAAAACGGAACTTGCCGCTGACCTTTTGCAGCTCACTGTCGATAGGCTTCACCAACAGTGAGTTATTGTTCAGTGCAACTTCACCGGTGGCGCGCACCAGCTCGCCGTTCAAGGGAATATCAAGGTGTAAGCGCCCACTGACATTACCACCAATCTGCAGTTCGTCCAGGGCCGAGCCCAATGAATCGTGCAGCGGAGTCTGTTTGAAATAGTCATGGATTTCCCCCCCCTGACCCGCGACCTCTGCATCCACCAACAAACGCTCTTTCAGGTAGTCCGGAATGACGGCGCTGACATTTTTGCCATCGACTTTACCCAATTTGGTTTGCGGAGCATTCATCCACAGCCCCTCATTGGCGAAGTCGAGATCGATAGCCAGATCGGTCAACGCCGGCCAATCCGGTTGGAACTGGAAGGTGGAATGACGCAGCGGGACAAACACCTCAAACTGACCTTCGTTTTTGCGGTACGGGAAATGCTGCGGGTCACCGTTGTAGATCAGCGTGGCGTTATCCACCTGCCCACCCTGGATGGCGCCGCTGAGGTAATCCACCAGATGCTTGCCCATCAGGGGCTCAGGGAAGTAGCGCCAGGCGTCCGCGCCGTCGTACAGACGGATACCTGCCAGAATATTCAGCCACGGGTCGCCTTTGGCCGGCTGCTGATAGCGGAAGTCACCGTTAACCCACAGCGATTTGGCTTTCACATCCAGGTTTTGGCTCGCCAGTTCCCAGCCCTGGTCATTGTTCTGCCAGGTCAGAGCCCCTCGCGCGCTGCTGATTTCCAGAGGTGCCCGGAACATATCGCCATACGGCAAGGTGCTGTTTTTGAGATCAAGCTGCAGACGACCATTTTCCACACCGCCACTCAGTGCGCCGGAGAAGTGATTCACGCCGGGCAACAGTTTCCAGTGCTGCCAGCTGACATCCTGCCAAAGGGCCTGGAAACGCGTTTTTTCCGGTTGTTTCAGCGGGATATCCAACGCCAGCGCGTTGACCTTGCCTTGCGGCTGCAGATCGTTCCAGCGATCCAGCACGTCCGGGCTGAGGAAAGAGAAGGTCGGCAGTAGCGCGGCCAGGCGCTCAAGCTGAATGTCAGTGGCGCGCACGCGCAGCTCTTCGGTTTGCCCTGGGCCCAGGAACTCAGTGTTTTCCGGCAACCACAGCGCAGACAGTTTACCCTGTGGCCAGGCCTGACCGTCGGTGGCCAGGTTCAACTGCGGAACGTTCACCTGCCAGCCGGTACCCTGACGGCTGAGCGTCAGCGCCAGATTGTCCACGTCGAGCCGATGAGCTTGAGTCCCCACGTTCCAGTTGGCCGCCCCCTGTTTCAGTAATGCACTGCCGGTGGCGATTTCACCATTTTGGATCTGCAGCCAGGCCGCCAGACTGAAGTCTGCGCTTTCCAGCCCGGTATTGGCACGCAGCCAACGGGTGAACCAGGGCTTCATATCGATATTGTCGGCCTGCATATAGACAGTGCCGGTATTCAATAGCCCTTGGTTATCACGCAGATCCATGCGCAGTTGCACCACGCCATGCTGACCGTTCAGCGTCGACAGGCTGATCTGCCCTTCTGCCCGGTGACGATCGCGGCCGTTCAGCCAGGTCAACTGCGGGATTTCGAATTCGGCACGCGCGCCGGCGGGCGTCAGGAATGAGATGCGGCTGTCGCGCAGGTCGAAATGATCCAGCTGATGCAGCAGCAAATCGGTGATTTTACCCGGTTCGATGGTGCTACCCTGGTGCTCATCGCCGCCCAGCGTGGTGTTAAGATCGAACTGGAGTTGGTGAAAGGTAAGATCGCGGAACTGCCAGCGCAAATGCAGCAGCGATTGCCACACGTCCAGCGCCAAGGTCACGCGTTCAATCTTCAGATTGCTTTTGGGCAGCGTGGCGCGCACGTTGCGCATTTCAAGCTGTGGGCCAAAAGTTTCCCAACTGCCCTGGATGAAATCGACCTGTACGGGCACGCCGGAGAGGCTTTCAACCTTTGCCAGCAATTGAGGGCGATAGTTGTTCAGTTCAGGCAGCGCCAGACGCAGCCCGCTGATCAGCAACGCCACGATGACAATCAGAGTGGCGCCTGTAGCTAACAAAATCCCAGGCAGTCGCCTCACGCAGTTCTCCTTGCTTCCGCTGCCTGGCAACGGGAATATCTATGCACGATGGGGCTCAGTATGCTGAGCCCCACTCATGTCTGACTTTAGCCACCAACGGGCGAACTACATCATGACAACGTCAAATTGTTCCTGGCTGTATAAAGGTTCGATTTGTACCTTCACCTGCTTGCCCACAAAGATTTCCACTTCGGCCAGCGCATGGGACTCTTCGCTTTTCAGCGCCTCACCCACCGCCGCAGAGGCGTAAACCAGGAAACGATCTGAATCATAAGCATGGTGCACGCGCACAATTTCACGCAAAATTTCGTAGCACACGGTTTCCACTGTTTTCACCGTGCCGCGTCCCTGACAGGTAGGACAATCGTTACACAGCACATGTTCAATGCTTTCCCGCGTACGTTTACGCGTCATTTCCACTAAGCCTAGCTGAGAGAAGCCGTTGATCGTGGTTTTTACCCGATCTTTACTCAGCGCCAGCTCCAGCGAATGCAACACCCGGCGACGGTGCTCCTCATTGTTCATGTCAATGAAGTCAATGATGATAATGCCGCCCAAGTTGCGCAGCCGTAGCTGGCGGGCAATGGCCTGGGTCGCTTCGATATTGGTGTTGAAGATGGTTTCGTCGAGATTGCGATGGCCGACAAAGGCGCCGGTATTGATATCCACGGTCGTCATCGCCTCGGTCTGATCGATGATCAGATAACCGCCGGACTTCAGCTCGACCTTGCGCTCCAGCGCACGCTGTATCTCGTTTTCGACGTCGTACAGATCGAAGATTGGCTGGCTGCCGGTGTACAGCTCCAGCTTGGCGGTGATATCCGGGATGTACTCACCGGTAAACTCCACCAGCAGATCGTGGGTCAGGCGGGAATCCACGCGGATCCGGTCCAGCGCCGCGCCGGCGAAGTCACGCAAAATGCGCTGCGCCAACGCCAACTCACCGTATAATTTGTATTTGGTCTGGTTGCGTTTTTTACGCTCCATCACCTTGGTCCACAGGCGTTTGAGGAAAGCGGCGTCCTGCGCCAACTCTTCTTCGCCAATGCCTTCAGCCGCGGTGCGGATGATAAAGCCGCCCAGCTCATCACAGTAACCGGCCACCGCTTTTTTCAGGCGATCGCGCTCGGCTTCACTTTCTATACGCTGCGAAACGCCAACGTGCGCCGCCCCCGGCATAAACACCAGGTAACGCGAAGGCAAAGTGATGTCGGTGGTCAGGCGTGCGCCCTTGGTACCGAGCGGATCTTTCACCACCTGGACCATCAGATCCTGTCCCTGGCGCACCAGTTCGGCAATGTCACGCACGTGGAAATTTTTCTGCTCATCGCCGGCGACACATTCCGTGTGCGGCATGATATCGGAAGCGTGCAGGAAGGCCGCTTTATCCAGGCCGATATCGACGAATGCCGCCTGCATGCCCGGCAACACGCGGCTTACGCGCCCTTTATAAATATTGCCGACGATGCCGCGCTTGGATTCGCGTTCGATATGGATCTCTTGCAGGATGCCGCCATCAATATAGGCAACCCGCGTTTCAGACGGTGTGATATTAACCAGTAGCTCAGCTGTCATGCCTTCTCCTCAGAGCCGGTCGATAATGGCAGCGCCCATCAACCGGTTCTTACATCACGTAATGCGACAAAATTACTGAGCAGCTCATGTGTTTCGACTAACGGCAGGCCCATCACCGCATGATAACTCCCGGTTATCGTTCTGACGAAACAACCACCCTTTCCTTGAATTCCGTAGGCGCCCGCTTTATCCATCGGCTCGCCCGTAGCAATATAGTCGCAGATATCCTGCTGTGACAGGTTGCGGAATGTCACGTCCGTCACCACCAGTTGGCAAAGAACGTCATGGCGATCGGCGATCGCCACCGCAGTCATCACCTGATGCTGTTTACCCGACAGCGCCGCCAGCATTTGTGCCGCGTGCGTCTCGTCCTGAGGTTTTTCCAACACCCGGCCATTGAGCACCACTATGGTATCGGCACCCAGCACCGGCCACGCCTGCGGTGCCAGCGCCACGCCGGCTTTGGCCTTATCCTGCGCCAGACGGCGCACATAGGCTTCCGCGGATTCCCCTTCCTGCCGCTGCTCTTCGGTATCCGTCAGGATAACTTCAAAGGGGACGCCCAACAGGGTCAGTAATTCATGTCGACGGGGAGAGCCGGAGGCCAGATAAAGCGAAGTCATTGTTATACCCTTACTGTACGGCGAACTGACGGCGAATTTTTCGCATCAACAGGAACAACCATGGCCACAGGATGCCGTTTACCACACTACTCCAGAACACCTCTGGGCGGAAAGAAACGTTGATCACTAAAAACTCGGCCCAGAACACCACAACGTCCATCGCCAGTGACAGCAGCACGACGATCAGCGCCTGTTGCCAGAGCGCCATATTGCGGAACAGTTGGAATTTGAACGCCACCAGATAGGCAATAATACCTAACGCCAGCGCGCGTACGCCCAGCGTGGAACCGAGGATCAGATCCATAATCAGCCCCAGCACGAAGCCGGTGCCGACGTTAACCCGATGAGGCAACGCCATCACCCAGTAGATCAGGATCAAAGCCAGCCAGGAGGGACGGAACATGTAGATCTGTTCCGGCCACGGCATGATTTGCAGCACCAGCGCCACTAGGAATGACAGCCAGATTATCCAGCGCCCGTTGCTGCGGTAACGATTCATTGCGTGACTCCCGCGGCAGGAGCAGCGGTTTGTACCGCGGCCCCGGTTGCCGGAGCAGGCAGAGGCAGTTGCGGCCCCACCGCATCAGCCGGCGGCAGAACCTGCGGCATCATCTGCATCAGACGCTCATTGGCGACGCGATGAACTTCATCGGGCGGCAACGGCATGTCGCCGTTACGATCGGCCCCCCACAGTAGCAGCAGATAGCGCAAGCGCTGTAGCCCTGCGGTTGGTCGAGCCTGAATCACGGTATAGGCGCGCTGATTATCCACTTTGACCGAGGACACCACCGCCACCGGATAGCCTTCAGGGAAGCGACCACCAAGGCCGGATGTGACCAGCACATCACCCACGCGGATATCGGTATTGTTCGGCAGATGTTCAAGCTGTAAATCGTCGGCACAACCGCTGCCTGCGGCGATCACGCGGATATCGTTGCGCAGCACCTGAATTGGCAGCGCATGTGAAGCATCGCAGATCAGCAACACGCGGCTGGTGACTTTAGCCACCGCCACCACCTGGCCCACTACGCCTTTATCACTGATGACCGGCTGGCCTTCATAAACGCCGTTATCCGATCCTTTGTCGATCACTACCTGATCGCTGTAAGGGTCCGAGCCGGTCGAGATCACCTGGGTGACCATTTTGTGTTCGTCCTGGCGCAGCGGCGAGCCTAACAGCTCACGCAAGCGGGCGTTTTCCTGCTTGAATTGGCCAAGAAGAAGAATATCGCTGTTTTTCAGCAGCAGTTCCTGCCGCAGAGCCCGGTTTTCCAGCTCCAGCTGTTGGCGGGTAGCCAGCGTTTCTGAAACGCTGTCCAAAACTTTACGTGGCCCATTGGCCAAAAAATAGAAAGGGCTGACGGCCGTGTCCATGTAGTTACGTATTTTCACGAACGTACCGAGACGGCTATCGGCAACGATCAGGCCAATGGCCACGATCACCGCCAAAAAAAGTCGTAGTTGCAGGGAAGGCCCCCTGCTAAAAATCGGCTTCATAAATTATGCGTGTTCCTCGACAACAGAAAGAGGAACCGTACCTGATTTTCGCTTTGCGCATTCACCCGATACGATTCCTCCTTCTTGGGGCTGACTATTCTTCGCTGAACAAATCGCCGCCATGCATGTCGATCATTTCCAACGCCTTGCCACCGCCGCGGGCTACGCAGGTCAGCGGATCTTCTGCCACGACCACCGGAATACCGGTTTCTTCCATCAGCAGGCGATCCAGGTTGCGCAGCAATGCGCCACCGCCGGTCAACACCATGCCGCGTTCGGAAATGTCTGAAGCCAGCTCTGGTGGACACTGTTCCAGCGCCACCATCACCGCACTGACGATGCCGGTCAACGGCTCCTGCAGCGCTTCAAGGATTTCATTGGAATTCAGGGTAAAGCCACGTGGCACGCCCTCAGCCAGGTTACGGCCGCGAACTTCGATTTCATGCACTTCATCGCCCGGATAAGCGGAACCGATGCCATGCTTGATACGTTCGGCAGTTGCTTCACCGATCAGTGAGCCGTAGTTACGACGCACGTAATTAATGATAGCTTCGTCGAAACGGTCACCACCGATACGTACAGAAGAAGAGTAGACCACACCGTTCAGTGAGATCACCGCCACTTCAGTGGTACCGCCACCGATATCCACCACCATGGAACCTGTCGCTTCAGAAACCGGCAGGCCGGCACCGATTGCGGCAGCCATAGGTTCTTCAATCAGAAACACCTCACGCGCACCGGCCCCTTGGGCAGATTCGCGGATGGCGCGGCGCTCAACTTGAGTTGCGCCAACCGGCACACACACCAGCACGCGCGGGCTTGGCCGCATGAAGCTGTTGCTGTGAACCTGTTTAATAAAGTGCTGCAGCATTTTTTCGGTCACGAAGAAATCGGCGATCACGCCGTCTTTCATCGGACGAATAGCCGCGATGTTGCCGGGCGTACGCCCCAGCATTTGTTTAGCCTCATGACCCACGGCCGCAACGCTCTTGGGTGAACCGGCACGATCCTGGCGAATGGCAACCACCGACGGTTCGTTCAGTACAATGCCTTGCCCTTTAACATAAATCAGGGTATTGGCGGTACCCAAGTCGATGGACAAGTCATTGGAAAACATGCCACGAAATTTCTTAAACATAACTAAAGGATAATCCTGCAAGCTGGGGGCGGAAAATAAAATCCGCCTACTTTACCAACCACACGAAGCAGCGACAAGGCGCAAAAACGTTCTACTTCGGTGAAAAATAGTCTGTATTGTTTCTGCTCGAATGCACGGAAATTGGATGAGGCCTGAATTCCCTGAACAAAGGCTCAGTTTACCACCCTGTCAGCGCACGAAACGGCGTAACACAGCTCATAAAATCTAACATATTCCCTGATTGCCGCTGGTGGTAAGCACCTACCAACGTTCAACAGAAAAGGACTGACAAGAGCCTATATCAAATAGGCGTCATTGTCGCAGGCAGTTTGGGGGGTATCCCAAAATGACAGAGAAAAAAGCCCAGATGAATTGGCGCTCATTCTACGTTAATTTTTGTTCGGTATTCAGGTTAAACACGATAACGACGCGAATATTTTTTACGCCCGACGTCTATCGGTTCCGGCGACGCGAAAAAGTCGCCCTGTCCACCGAGGATCCCCCGCTCTTTCAGCGTCTGCCACTCATTACGCGTCCGCACGCTGGCGGCGAAAACCTGAGTGCTGGTGCCTTCACAGGCGCCGGTCAGGCTTTGAACGAACAGCTGATTTTCATCACGCTTATCAATACTCCGCACCAGACCCGGATGGAGCTTAACCAATTCCACCGGTAAGGACTTGATATAGGAGGTACTTACCACGGTTAACCCGGCCTGGGACACCGCCAGACGACAGCCCAGCCCTGACAGTAACTTCAGTACCGGACGTAAACGGTCGATATGTTGACACACGTCTGCCTCTGCAAGTTCAATCAGAATTCGCCGACGATGACTTTTTTCACACTGTAACAGGCTATCACGCAGCCAACGCTGGAAACTACGCTGCAACAGTGAGTCTACGCTCAGCGTAAAAGCCAATGTCTCTTCGGGCCACAGCGTCAGTAAAGGAAGAATACGGCTCAGATGTTGACGATCGTAGCTTTCCGCCAGCCCTAACTGCCGTACCAGAGGCATATACTCCGATGGCAGCAGTTCCTGGGTGCCATCGTAGATCCGGCTCATGATCTCACGGTGATGCACTTCCCCTTCCACCGTCACCGCCGGTTTCTGATACAAACGCGGGCCTCCCCGCGCCAGCACCTGTTCCAGCAGGGTGCGCCACTTGACGCTGCCGCGCCCTTTTTCCGGCACCTGGCTGTCATAAACATACCAGCCGTTTTCGCCTTGCAACGTAGCATGGCGCGTTGCCTGCTCCGCGTAATCGATCACCTGCTCGGTGGTTTGTCCGCTGCGGTACGCCACGATGCCAATGTGCAGGAATGCTTCACGATCGATAAGCGCCGTTGAAGGCAAGGCGTCAATCGCGTGGACCAGCTGTGAAGCAATGCCGTCCGCCTCTTTCAGCGTACGGTGCGGCAGCAGGACGGTGAAATCGCTGTGGAAATAACGCGCCAGCAGCGCCGCCGGATAGCGCATCACGAAGGTCGACAGCAGATTGACCAGCGAGTACATCAGTTCCTGCACCGCGCCGTTGCCGTGAATTTCCCGCAGCGTGTCAAAATCGGGCAGTCGCACCATCATCACAATACCGTGCGAGCCCTCTTCTTCCAGTTGGGTGGTTAGCTGGTTGTCGAAGAACAGGCGGTTATTCAGGCCGGTTTTGGCATCCTGAGCGGCAAAGGCGCGGATCAAGGTATCGACCCGATTGCGTTCCTCGCGCGCTTCCGCCAAATCTGCCAGCAAGCGATCGAGCGCGCCACTGACGTTCGCCGGCCATTCACGCATATCGCCCTGCATCACGCTCTCTCTTTCGCCGTTGAGAATGCGTCGTGCACGGCGTTCCAGCCGATCCTCTCCGTCGGCCTGATCGCGAAGCCAGCGCAGGCTAAACAGCAAGATCACCACCATCACAACGATCGAAAGCGTCACGGCGGCAGTAGATTGCAACGAGCGTACGTCGCTGGCGAAAGGATCGATATAAGTAATTTGCAGTGCCGCGCCGGGATGCTGCATCAGCGGCAAAGTCACCTGCCTGTAACCGTTGAGCGGATCCCAGGGCTGTTTGTTGAGCGTCGGCAATTTATAGGAAAGGAGGTTACTGTGGCTGGTATCCACGCTGACCGCCACAATACCCAGTGGACGCATCACCAACGGCAACCAGCGTTTCTGTTCCTCTGGGGATTCGCGCAGCATCGCTTGATCGAGTGAGGTCATCAGCGACTCGAAGCGGCGATCCAGACGCTCCTGAGTGACGTAAAAGAAGCTGTATGAGCAGCCCATCAGCATCAAAAACATCGCCAAAGCAACAAGCAAGGTGATCAATGCAGAGAGTTTGGTGGTGAATCGCATCCCTGTGCCTTGTCCGGTATGGTTACGTGAGTTTTCACCTTTGGAAGTATAAAGGCCCCGAATCCGCTCAAATGAATCCAACACAATATCCTGATTTTTTTAATGAATAGCGGGTACCGCTCCGGGGATACCCGTTGTCGGTTCACGACACCCAAGCTACCAAGCCTCGACAACGAAGAAAACCTTCAATCACCCTTTTTTGTCTTTTATCAGGACATAAATTTCTTATATGCATATAGTCAATTAAATCTGGTTCAGCCATCCATGGCAAAAATGCAAACAAGAGGAAGAGTGACATGCGTGCACTGTTATTGGAACAACAAGGCGATCAAACTCTGGCTCACATCAAGGATATCAGCAGCGATCTGCTGCCCGACGGCAATGTCCTGGTAGACGTCAACTGGTCCAGCCTTAACTATAAAGATGCGTTGGCGATCACCGGCAAAGGCAAGATCGTGCGTAACTTCCCGATGGTGCCAGGCATCGATTTCGCCGGTACGGTACGTGAAAGCCGCGACGATCGTTTTAAAGAAGGCCAAAGCGTGGTGCTTACCGGTTGGGGCGTGGGTGAAAATCACTGGGGCGGCCTGGCCGAACAGGCACGAGTCTCAGGCGAATGGCTGGTGCCCTTGCCAAACGGGCTGGATGAACGCAAAGCGATGATCCTGGGTACCGCCGGCTTTACCGCCATGCTGTGCGTGATGGCGCTGGAAGAAGGCGGCGTACACCCGGATGACGGCGATATTTTGGTTACCGGTGCCAGCGGCGGCGTAGGCAGCACGGCCATCGCCATTCTGGCGGCGTTGGGCTATCACGTCACCGCCATCAGCGGCCGCGAGAGCAATACCGAGTATCTGAAAGCGCTGGGCGCCAAAGAAGTCCTGTCGCGCGAAGGCTACCTGGAAGCCCCGCGTCCGCTGGAAAAGCAACTGTGGGCCGGGGCGGTCGATACCGTTGGCGACACGCTGCTGGCGCGAGTCCTGTCACAGATGAATTATAACGGCACGGTCGCCGCCTGTGGCCTGGCCGGTGGCTATCACCTGCCCACCACGGTGATGCCGTTTATCCTGCGCAACGTTCGCCTGCAGGGCGTGGACTCGGTTCATACGCCGCTGCATCGCCGCCAAACCGCCTGGGAACGGCTAGCCGGTATTTTGCCGGACAGTTTCTACCAACAGGCCACCCAGGAAATCACTTTGGAACAGGCACCGGCCACCGCCGCCGCGCTGCTGAATCATCAAGTGACCGGACGCACTCTGGTTAAAATCCGCTAAAGCTTAAATCGCCCCCCGGCAACGGGGGGAACATTCGCCTGCGAAATTTCATATTTTCCCGCGCCCTCTCGCATATAGCCTGATTTCACGCCATGCTTACAACACAGATACCCCAGCATACTGTAGGGGCGTTGCATGCTGCGTCCGCGTTAATCGGGCTCAGAAGGTTACCCCCTACAGTCACTCTGACGGGAGCAGGTTTGAGTACCCGCACCTGAAAGGCGGCGGGGATGAAACGCGGAGAAAACACCATGAGAAAGCCCCCTAAATTGACCGAAGCCGATGTCACGCCCGAGAGCGTGTTCCATCAGCGGCGCAAAGTGCTGCAGGCGTTGGGTATCACCGCCGCGTCGCTGGCCTTGCCGCTTAATGCGCAGGCCGATTTGCTGTCATGGTTCAAAGGCAACGATCGGCCCAAGGCCCCCGCCGGTAAACCGCTGTCATTCAGCAAGCCTGCGGCCTGGCAGGCGCAACTGGCCATGACGCCGGAAGACAAAGTCACCGGTTACAACAACTTCTACGAATTCGGTCTGGATAAAGCCGATCCTGCCGCGAATGCCGGCGGCCTGAAAACCGAAGGCTGGAAAGTGCGTATCGACGGCGAGGTCGCCAAACCGATCACATTGGATATCGATGACTTGATCAAACGCTTCCCGCTGGAACAACGCATCTACCGTATGCGCTGCGTGGAGGCCTGGTCGATGGTCGTGCCCTGGATTGGCTTTGAGCTGGGTAAGCTGATCAAGCTGGCGGAGCCGAACAGCAATGCCCGCTACGTCGCTTTCCAAACGCTGTACGATCCGGAACAGATGCCAGGCCAGAAGGATCGTTTTATCGGCGGCGGGCTGAAATACCCTTATGTTGAAGGGCTGCGTCTCGATGAGGCCATGAACCCATTGGCCCTGCTGACCGTCGGCGTATACGGCAAAACGCTGCCGCCGCAAAACGGTGCGCCGCTGCGGTTGATCACCCCCTGGAAATACGGCTTTAAAGGCATTAAGTCGATAGTCCATATCCGTCTGGTGCGCGATCAACCGCCCACCACCTGGAATGAATCTGCGCCGAATGAGTACGGCTTCTATGCCAACGTAAACCCGAACGTCGATCATCCACGCTGGTCACAGGCCACCGAACGCTTTATCGGCTCCGGCGGCATTCTGGACGTTAAACGCCAACCCACGCTGCTGTTTAACGGCTATGGCGAACAGGTAGCGTCGCTGTACCGCGGCCTGGATCTAAGGGAGAATTTTTAGGTGCGTTTAACTCCGGCTCATATCAAGTGGATTAAGGTCGCCATTTATCTGGCGGCATTCCTGCCTTTTCTCTGGCTGGTGCTGTCGGTGGACCAGGGTTGGTTCAGCGCCGATCCGGCCAAAGACATTCAACACTTTACCGGCAGAATGACGTTGAAACTGTTGCTGGCGACCTTGATGATTGCGCCACTGGCGCGCTATGCCCGGCAACCGCTGCTGATTCGCTGTCGTCGTCTGGTGGGACTATGGTGTTTTGCCTGGGGCACGCTGCATCTGATAAGCTATTCGACGCTGGAGCTGGGGCTGAGCAATATCGGCCTGCTGGGGCGTGAACTGGTCACCCGCCCTTACCTGACGCTCGGCATTGTCAGTTGGCTGATCCTGCTGGCGCTGGCCGCAACCTCCACGCTGTGGGCGATGCGTAAACTGGGGGCCAAATGGCAGACGTTGCATAATCTGGTCTATCTGGTGGCGATCCTGGCACCGATTCACTACCTGTGGTCGGTAAAAACCTTTTCGCCGCAGCCCTTCATTTATGCTCTGCTGGCCGTCGCGCTACTGGCGCTGCGATACAAGAAATTCCGCAATTGGTGGCGTTAAAAGCCGGAACTTTTCTGTGTTCTACCCCTCATAATGCAATATCGCCCTGGCCAGTTTACTGATTTAGGGTTGAATATCTTCGCTGATAAGACCAGTATTTAGCTGCGAATTGCTACGATATCGTTATAATGCCCGACCTTGTTCCTGTTCTCAGGGTGAATTTTCCCCTTAACAGGTGACAAATCTGTGACGTCGGGTTATTTTCTACGATGATGGTTTTATTGCCGGAGATACCAGCACAATGGCGGATAAGTTTCACATTTTGCTTCTGAACGGCCCCAATCTGAATCTGCTGGGGACGCGTGAGCCGGAGAAGTACGGCAGCACGACGTTAACAGAGATTGTTAACGGATTGGAAAACCAGGCATCCGCACTGGATATTACCCTGAGCCATCTGCAGTCTAACGCCGAACATGCGCTGATCGACCGCATACATCAGGCGCGCGGCAACACAGATTTTATTCTGATTAACCCTGCCGCGTTCACGCATACCAGCGTGGCGCTGCGTGATGCATTGCTGGCGGTGCAGATCCCGTTTATCGAGATCCATCTCTCCAACGTGCATGCCCGAGAGCCTTTCCGCCATCACTCTTACCTCTCCGATATTGCGGTAGGCGTGATTTGCGGCCTCGGCGCGGATGGCTACACATTTGCTTTACAGGCAGCGGTTAACCGTCTGTCGAAAACCCACTAATTGCTACGCAAAAGAGTACGGAATCACACTCATGGATATTCGTAAAATCAAGAAACTGATCGAACTGGTTGAAGAATCAGGTATTTCTGAACTGGAAATTTCTGAAGGCGAAGAGTCAGTTCGCATCAGCCGCGCTGCTCCAGCGCAGGCTTACCCAATGATGCCACAGGCATACGCAATGCCGGCACAGCCGCAGCCAGCACTGGCTACCGCCGTTGCCAGCGCGCCAGCCGAAACGCCTGCAGCACCAGCGGCCATGAGTGGCCACGTCGTTCGTTCCCCAATGGTCGGTACTTTCTACCGCACGCCAAGCCCGGATGCGAAAGCCTTCATCGAAGTCGGCCAGAAAGTGAACGCCGGCGACACTCTGTGCATCGTTGAAGCAATGAAAATGATGAACCAGATCGAAGCGGACAAATCCGGCGTGGTGAAAGCCATCCTGGTAGAGAACGGCCAACCGGTAGAATTTGACGAGCCACTGGTCGTCATCGAATAACGAGGCGAACATGCTTGATAAAATTGTTATCGCCAACCGTGGCGAGATCGCGCTTCGTATCCTGCGTGCTTGTAAAGAGCTGGGCATCAAAACCGTTGCCGTGCACTCGACAGCCGATCGCGATCTGAAACACGTACTGCTGGCTGACGAGACCGTGTGTATCGGTCCTGCGCCATCGGTAAAAAGTTACCTGAATATCCCGGCAATCATCTCTGCGGCTGAAATCACCGGCGCAGTGGCGATCCACCCGGGCTACGGCTTCCTGTCTGAAAACGCCGATTTCGCCGAGCAGATCGAACGCTCCGGCTTTATCTTCATTGGCCCGAGAGCCGAAACTATCCGCCTGATGGGCGACAAGGTTTCTGCCATCAATGCCATGAAGAAAGCAGGCGTGCCTTGCGTACCTGGCTCTGATGGCCCGCTGACCGACGACATGGATAAAAACCGTGCCTTCGCCAAGCGCATCGGCTACCCGGTTATCATCAAGGCATCCGGCGGCGGCGGCGGTCGTGGCATGCGCGTAGTGCGCAGCGACAAAGACCTCGAGCAATCCATTTCCATGACCAAGGCGGAGGCCAAAGCGGCTTTCAACAACGACATGGTTTACATGGAAAAATACCTGGAAAACCCACGCCATATCGAAATTCAGGTGTTGGCGGACGGTCAGGGTAACGCCATCTATCTGGCCGAGCGCGACTGCTCCATGCAGCGCCGCCACCAGAAAGTGGTTGAAGAGGCTCCGGCACCGGGCATCACCAGCGAAATGCGCCGTTATATCGGCGAGCGCTGCTCGAAAGCCTGTGTGGAAATCGGTTACCGCGGCGCGGGCACTTTCGAGTTCCTGTATGAAAACGGCGAGTTCTATTTCATCGAAATGAACACCCGTATTCAGGTTGAGCATCCGGTTACCGAGATGATCACCGGCGTGGATCTGATTAAAGAGCAGCTGCGCATCGCTGCCGGTCAGCCTTTGTCGATCAAACAGGAAGAAGTGAAGGTTCACGGCCACGCGGTGGAATGCCGTATCAACGCCGAAGACCCGAACACCTTCCTGCCTAGCCCAGGCAAGATCACCCGTTTCCATGCGCCAGGCGGTTTCGGCGTGCGTTGGGAATCTCATATTTACGCCGGTTATACCGTACCGCCGTACTATGATTCCATGATCGGCAAACTGATCACCTACGGTGAAAACCGTGACGTGGCGATTGCCCGCATGAAGAACGCCCTGGCTGAGCTGATCATCGATGGCATCAAAACCAACGTTGAACTGCAACAGCGGATCATGAGCGACGAAAACTTCCAGCACGGTGGCACCAACATCCACTATCTGGAGAAAAAGCTCGGTCTGCAGGAAACCTAAGGCAGGCTATTCGCATCGCCTGACAGAAGGCCGGTTAATCACTGGCCTTAGTCTGATGACAAACACCCGAAAAACGTGGTTTTCGGATGTTTGGGGTAAATCAGAAGACATAATCCTTTGTTTTTATTCGTCGCCAGATCGGGACTTTTAACTGCAAAGGACTTTGTCAGCAATCTGAGGCCGGTTAATCACCGGCCTTTTTCTTTACTGCTTTGGGTCACTCAATGGATGATCAAATCCATAATAGTTGTATACCCTAAATAATTGGAGTTGCATCAAGGCGGCAAAGGAGCGCATCCCGATGATGCTTACTGTAGTAAGTGATTCGGGTAAGTGAGCGCAGCCAACACAGAGGCAGCTTCAAGTATGACGGGTATATTGGAGAAACGGATGGACACACGTTTTATTCAAGCTCACCGCGAGGCGCGCTGGGCTCTGGGCCTGACGCTGCTTTATCTGCTGGCCTGGGCGCTGGCAGCCTATCTGCCGGACAGCGCATCCGGTATTACCGGTCTGCCGCACTGGTTCGAAATGGCCTGCCTGTTGGTTCCGCTGCTGTTCATCGGCCTGTGTTGGCTAATGGTACGCGGCATATTCCGCGATATTTCGCTGGAGGACGGCGATGCAAACTGAAGTCATTCTGCCGCTGGTCGCCTATCTGGTGCTGGTGTTCGGGCTGTCGGTTTACGCCTATAGCCGACGCCAGAGCGGCAACTTCCTCAGCGAATATTTTCTGGGCAACCGATCGATGGGCGGCTTCGTACTGGCCATGACCTTGACCGCCACCTATATCAGTGCCAGTTCCTTTATCGGGGGCCCCGGCGCCGCCTATAAATACGGCCTTGGCTGGGTGCTGTTGGCGATGATCCAACTGCCGGCGGTTTGGCTTTCACTCGGCGTGCTGGGCAAAAAGTTTGCCATTCTGGCGCGCCGCTACAACGCCATTACCCTGAACGACATGCTTTACGGCCGCTATCAAAGTCGTCTGTTGGTCTGGCTGGCCAGCCTCAGTCTGCTGGTGGCGTTCCTGGGGGCCATGACGGTGCAGTTTATCGGCGGCGCGCGCCTGCTGGAAACCGCCGCCGGTATTCCTTACGACACCGGTTTGCTGATCTTCGGTATCAGCATCGCGCTGTATACCGCCTTTGGCGGCTTCCGCGCCAGCGTGCTCAATGACGCCATGCAGGGGCTGGTGATGCTGATCGGCACCGTGCTGCTGCTGGTTGCGGTGATTCACGCCGCCGGCGGCCTGCACAGCGCCGTGGATAAGCTGCAACAGATTGACCCCGCGCTGGTATCACCGCAGGGCGGTGAACAGATCCTCAGCCTGCCGTTTATGGCATCGTTCTGGATCCTGGTGTGCTTTGGCGTGATTGGCCTGCCGCACACGGCGGTGCGCTGCATCTCCTACAAGGACAGCAAAGCAGTGCATCGCGGGATCATCCTCGGCACCATGGTGGTCGCGGTGCTGATGTTTGGCATGCATCTGGCTGGCGCGCTGGGCCGTGCGGTATTGCCGGACCTGAAGATCCCCGATCAGGTGATCCCGACGCTGATGATCACCGTGCTGCCGCCTTATGCCGCCGGTATTTTCCTGGCGGCGCCGATGGCGGCAATCATGTCGACCATTAACGCCCAATTGCTGCAATCTTCCGCCACCATCATCAAAGATCTCTACCTTGGCGTACGCCCACAGCACATGCAGAACGAGCGCCTGATCAAACGCTTCTCCAGCCTGACCACGTTGATTTTGGGCTTGCTGGTGCTGTTGGCGGCCTGGCGGCCACCGGAAATGATCATCTGGCTGAACCTGCTGGCATTTGGCGGCCTGGAAGCGGTATTCCTGTGGCCACTGGTGCTGGGCCTGTACTGGGAACGCGCCAATGCGCAGGGAGCACTTAGCTCAATGGTGACGGGTGCGGTATGCTATACGCTATTGGCCAGCTTCAATCTGCAGCTAGCGGGGTTGCACCCTATCGTGCCTTCGCTGCTGCTTAGCCTGCTGGCGTTTTATATCGGTAACGTCATAGGCGAAAAGCGCCGAGTGGCGTCATCATTAGCCTCTTAAAGAGAATTGTTATGCCTTGGATCCAACTAAAACTGAACACCACCGGCAGCCAGGCGGAAGACCTGAGCGACGCGCTGGTTGAAAGCGGCGCCGTATCGGTCACTTTCCAGGACACCCACGACAATCCGGTGTTCGAACCGCTACCGGGCGAGACCCTGCTGTGGGGCGACACTGATGTGATCGGGTTGTACGATGCCGAAACCGACATGGCCGACGTGGTCGCCATGCTGGAACAGCACCCGCTACTGGGCGTCGGCTTCCGCCATAAAATTGAACAGCTGGAAGACAAGGACTGGGAGCGCGAGTGGATGGACAACTTCCACCCGATGCGCTTCGGCGAACGTCTGTGGATCTGCCCAAGCTGGCGCGACGTGCCCGACCCGAACGCGGTCAACGTCATGCTTGACCCGGGCCTGGCATTTGGTACCGGCACTCACCCAACGACTGCACTGTGCCTTCAATGGCTTGACGGCCTCGATCTGGCCGGTAAAACCATTATCGACTTCGGCTGTGGTTCCGGCATCCTGGCAATTGCCGCGTTGAAGCTCGGTGCAGCGCGCGCTATCGGCATCGATATCGATCCCCAGGCCATTCAGGCCAGCCGCGACAACGCGCAGCGTAACGGCGTTTCAGAGCGTTTGGAGCTGTATCTGCCAAAAGACCAGCCTGCCGATCTGCAGGCCGACGTGGTCGTCGCCAATATCCTGGCGGGCCCATTGCGTGAGCTGGCCCCCTTGATCGGCTGTCTGCCGAAGTCCGGCGGTTATCTGGGCCTGTCCGGCGTGCTGGCAACACAGGCGGCAAGCGTGGCGCAAGCCTATGAAGAGAAATTCACGCTGGATCCGGTCGCAGAGCGTGAAGAGTGGTGCCGCATCACCGGTCAGCGCAAGTAATCCCCTTACTGCCCTGATAAAAACCACCGCCAACGTAGCCCGTGGCGGTGGTTTTTTGTTTTTCCTGTCTACGCGACGTCGGCACCCCGCGCCTTTGAAACGCCATGCCAAATTCACGTGACCCTGAATATTTTCTGCCTAAGCCTTCACCACGCGATTTCAGCATAATTCAGCCCATTCTCAATGAAAAACCCTGAGAAACGACTTAAATCACTGCCGTTCTCGAGCTGAATCGAGACTCATTACAGATAAAATCCTGTTGTATTGGGAATATTTTATAGCGCACTAATTAACCAAAATCAGGCAAGCCATTGTTAAATATATATAATATTTTTATGAATCCCGACAAACCGCATTTTTAATGGCGAATAGCGGCCAATTGGTCAAAGTTTGGCCTTTCATCTCAGCGCAAAAATGCGTAATATACGCGCCCTTGCGGACACAGTATGGTTACTCTTTGTCTATGCGCATTGGACACCACCAGCTTACAAATTGCCTGATTGCGGCCCCGATGGCCGGCATTACAGATCGCCCATTTAGGACCCTATGTCATGCAATGGGTGCTGGGATGGCTGTATCCGAAATGCTCTCCTCCAATCCGGAGGTGTGGCGGACGGATAAGTCGCGTCTGCGTATGGTCCATAGCGATGAACCAGGGATCCGCTCCGTGCAGATTGCCGGATGCGATCCGGATGATATGGCCGCCGCGGCGCGTATTAACGTGGCCGGCGGTGCACAGATCATCGACATCAATATGGGTTGCCCGGCCAAGAAAGTGAACCGGAAACTTGCAGGGTCTGCATTGCTGCAGTACCCGGATCTGGTTAAACAGATCCTCCACGCGGTGGTTAACGCCGTGGATGTGCCGGTAACGCTTAAGATCCGCACTGGCTGGGCGCCAGAACACCGTAACTGTGTAGAGATTGCCCAACTGGCCGAAGACTGTGGTATACAGGCCCTGACTATTCATGGCCGAACCCGCGCCTGCCTGTTCAACGGCAACGCGGAGTACGACAGCATTCGGGCAGTTAAGCAGAATGTTTCCATTCCGATTATCGCGAATGGTGACATTACTGACCCGCATAAAGCCAGAGCAGTGCTCGACTACACTGGGGCTGATGCCCTGATGATAGGCCGCGCTGCTCAGGGGAGACCCTGGATCTTCCGGGAAATCCAGCATTATCTGGACACTGGGGAACTGCTGCCCCCTCTGCCACTTGGCGAGGTTAAGCGTTTGTTGATAGGGCATATTCGGGAATTGCACGGCTTTTACGGCCAAGGCAAGGGATTCCGGATTGCTCGTAAGCACGTATCCTGGTATCTCCAGGAGCACGCCCCGAATGACCAGTTTCGGCGCACATTCAACGCCATAGAGGATGCCAGCGAACAGCTGGAGGCGTTGGAGGCATATTTCGAAAATCTTGCGTAACAAAAAAGAGCTGACAGAACTATGTTCGAACAACGCGTAAATTCTGACGTACTGACCGTTTCAACCGTGAACTCACAGGATCAAGTGACTCAAAAGCCTCTGCGTGACTCGGTTAAACAAGCACTGAAGAACTATTTTGCTCAACTGAATGGTCAAGACGTTAACGATCTGTATGAGCTGGTATTGGCTGAAGTTGAACAGCCACTGTTGGACATGGTGATGCAATACACCCGTGGCAACCAGACCCGTGCAGCCCTGATGATGGGCATCAACCGCGGTACGCTGCGTAAGAAATTGAAAAAATACGGCATGAACTGATACTAGTCAGTTGGCATGTTGAAAAGGCGCAACCTCGCAAGAGGCGGCGCCTTTTTCTTGTGGGCCGTCCCATCAGAACGCAAAAAAGGCGCTTTTCCCTCAGGAGCAGCGCCTTTGTGTTTATTAAGCCTTATTAAACCGCGTGATGATGGCTGTGGTGGTGGCCGTCATCTCCCGACTCATCCATCCGTTTTGCTCGCGGTTGCGCGTACAGGAAGTACACCAGCAGGGAAATCACTATCAACCCAAGCGTAATCAACAGCACGGTTGGCGGGGTGCATGAACCGAGATAGAGGCAAACCAATACGCAAATAGGCACCAGTACCTTGAACCACGGCATGCGGTAAGTCCCTTGCATCTTTTTCTTGCGCACCACAAAGATACCGACAATCACCGCCAGATACTGCAGCAGACGGCAAACCGTTGCGACCTCCACCAGCAGTACAAAGGACTCTTTCGACATCGCATTCGCCAAGACGATAAAGATGATGGTCACCACCAGCATCGCAATGATCGACTTGGCCGGTACGCCGCGTTTGTTATTGGCACCGGCTGACTCTGGCAGGAAGCCATCCACCGCCAGCGGCACCAGATTTCGCGGCCCGGCAAAGCACATGGCCAGACCGATACCAAACAGGGCAACCACCGACCCTAAGGACATGATCGCACGAGCGCCATTGCCCAGAACCATCCCCACGCTGTCCGCCACGGAGTTATCGGAAAACGCCAGATGCTCGCCCCCCATAGACCCGATAATGGAAGCAAACAGCAGGAAATAGAGCGCCGTGACCGATAACAGCACCAGAATGATCGCCCTTGGGATATCGCGAGTAGGGTTTTCCATATCTTGCGAGGCCACGCCAATATTCTCGAAACCCACCATCGCGTAAAACAACAGCAGGAAGCCGCCTGAAAATTCTGCCGAGGTCAAATGGCCAAACGCGGGCACTTCAACCCCGGTCGACTGCGCCACCAACCCTGGCACATCGGTAAAATTAGCCAGGTCGAAATGACTGAAAGAGACCAGGATGCAGCTGATTAACGCCGCCAATACCAGCCAACTGCTCACGCGGGTAAACACCGACATCACTTTTACCGAGATCAGGTTGATACCGCAAAGCACGCAGGCAAAAGCGATACTGATCATCGCCGAGTTGGCTGGCGCCAAATGGATACCTAACGCGGTCGTAATGATCCCCGGCAATGCGGCCACCTGTACTGCCAATGCTACGCAGGCGGCAAGAAAACGCATAAAGCCAATGTTAAATCCCAGGAAAGGACCAAAAGTGGCGCTTACGTAAACGTACACCCCGCCGGTTTTAGTAAAAATCCCGGCCATTTCGGCAAAAGCCAATGCCATGATCAGCGCCAGAACGGCACAGACCACCAGTACCGGAAACAGGTTCATACCGAGTTCAGAATAAGCTTTGCCGGGGGTGATGAAGATCCCTGCCCCCAGCAGGCAGTTAATGCCGAACAGGACTATCGTCCCGAACTTCATTTTGCCCGAGGTCGTTGTTTGAGTGCTCATTATTCACCTTTGCGAGACAAAGCGCCCAGGCACCAGCATTAGGTGCCCGGACGCTCAGTAAGAAGGTCTGTCAAAGCAAAGACGGGAGTAGCTCAGAACATCGGCAGCAACGGGGCCTGCCGGCACGCTGAGCACTGACGTCAGTGTGTTTGACGTCCCCATTGGGATACGGCGTGAATGCCGTCAGGAAGCGCTCAGCAGAGCACGGACTCATGGGTAGTGGCGTTGGCCTTTAGCTGGTCAACAATGTTTCGAATGTCCTGCGCCAGCAGGTTCATCAATGTGGTGCTGACGCCGTAGCGGATCAGAACGCGCATGATGATGGTGTTTTGACGGTTGCTCGGTAGCGGGTATGCCGCCGTTTGCCAGCCGCGCTGTTTCACCTGGTTTTGCAAATCATACAGGGTGAAGCCTTTTACATCGTCTTTCAGGGTAAAGACCACGCCAGGCAACCCCCCTTCGCTGCTGTACAGCATTTCAAATTCTGGGAAGTCGGCCAATTTATGCGCCAGGAACTTGCCGGTATCCACACAGGTCTGCTGGATCTCGGAATAACCTTCTTTACCCAGACGCAGCAGTTGGTAGTACTGAGCAATGACGGAACCGCCAGGACGGCTGAAGTTGAGGGCGAAAGTCGCCATGTTGCCGCCGAGATAGTTAACGTAGAACACCAGGTCGTCAGGCAAGTCTTGTTTTTCACGCCATACCACCCAACCCAGACCCAGCGGGGCCAGGCCGTATTTATGGCCGGAAGAGTTGATGGATTTTACGCGCGGCAGACGGAAGTCCCAAACGATGTGGCTTTGCTCTTCGACGAAAGGCGCAATAAAGCTGCCGGATGCCGCATCAACGTGGATCGGAATATCCAGGCCACGCTCTTTCTGTAGCTTGTCCAGCGCATTGGACAGGCCAAGCACGTCTTCGTACACCAGCGTAAAGGTCGTCCCGAAAGTCGGCACCACACCGATGGTATTTTCATCGATGTAATTAACCATGTCGTCGGGGTGGGCGCACAGGGCGCCTTCGCGGATGGGCACCTCGCGGTGCTCGATCTCAAAATAGGTGCAGAATTTTTTCCAGCAAATTTGTACCGGGCCAGTGACCAGGTTTGGCTTGGAAGTGTCCAGCCCTTTTGCCTTGCGTTTTTGCTGCCAGTTGCGTTTCAACGCCAAACCGCCCAACATTGCCGCTTCGCTGGACCCCACGCAGGAAGTACCAATCGAATTATTCACGTCTGGCGCATGCCACAACCCCGCCAGCATTTTTGTACAGCACACTTCAATTTTTGCCGTTTCTGGGTACAACTCTTTATCAATCAGGTTTTTTACCGATCCCAGCTTCATCAGTTCGTCGACTTCGGGCTCTGACCAGGTGGTGCAGAACGTCGCCAAATTCTGTTTTTCATTGCCGTCTAGCATTAAACGATCTTTAATCAAATTCAAAACAGAACTCGGGCAGCTGGATGATTCTGGGATCTTTCCCTCAGATAAAGTGTGTTGAGCCACCTCAGTGGAATAGATAGGCATATATTGATTAGTCATAATAAATCACCTCTTTTTATTTGATGTGTTTTCATGAAAGTTGCCGTGGATATCGCTAATAATTACGCTTCGACTTACCTCCTTAAGGAATTAATATTGGTTGTCATCCCAGCCTTATACATTCCGACCATCGTGATTAATCTTACGATGGCCGGCCCTATTACCTGCTATTTACACGACATATTCTCTATTGCCGCATGTAAGCGATTCAACGTTTTTTCTTTTCCCAATACGGCCAGACAATCATTTAACGATGGTGTATCTTTCGCCCCGAGAATAAATAATCGCAGCGGCATATTGATGTCTTTTAACGACGTGCCGAATTCCTTGGAAATATCGCCAATCACTTGGTTAATCTCGGCACTTTGCCAGTCGTTTATCGTGGAGAAGCGCTGATAGATTTCACAGAAAACCGTTGGATGTGCCGAGGCAAGCAACTGCTGGTAAGTTTCCTGGTTGTTACACTGATATTCACCGTAATAACTACGGCAGGCTTCCGCCATTTCCTTCATCGTTCTGGCTCGGGTTTTTAACAGCATAACAACCCGTTCCAGCGGTGGGCCGTCCTCCGTACTGATAGCCAGCCGTTGGAGTTGCCATTGCAAATCGGGTAATAAATGTTCGGCCGTAGCGGCAGCGATATAATGCTTGTTGAGCCACAGTAATTTCTCTGTATTGAACGCGCTCGGTGAGTTGCTGACATTGTTAATATCGAAAAGAGAGATCATCTCATCCAAAGAGAAAATTTCCTTATCCTGATGCCCCCACCCCAAACGCACTAAATAGTTACGCAATGCCTCAGGTAAAAAACCTTCCTCTTGGTATTGCATAACGTTGGCTGCACCGTGGCGCTTGGAGAGTTTTTTACCGTCATCCCCGAGTATTGGCGAAACATGAGCAAACACAGGCGGCTCCAGCCCCAACGCCCGGTAAACATAAATTTGCTTCGGTGTATTATTGATATGTTCTTCGGCGCGGATGATATGCGTCATCTGCATGTCGATATCATCGACCACCACACAAAAATTATACGTTGGCCAACCGTCGGTGCGGCGAATAATAAAGTCATCAAACTCGCTGTTGCTGAACTCAATACGTCCGCGGATCATGTCGTCCCAGGCCACAATACCCTGCTGTGGGCTTTTCAAACGCACCACGTGAGGCAGGCTGGGATCGTGCCCCAGATGATGCAGACAGTGGCGGTCGTAAATGAAGTTCTCTTTGTTCTTTTCCTGCTGAGCCTTCAGTGCATTCAAGCGCTCCTCGCTGCAGTAGCAGCGGTAGGCCTGCCCAGACGCCAACAGTTGATCGACCACTTCGTTGTAACGCTCCAGGCGTTTAGTCTGGTAGAAGGGGCCTTCGTCCCAATACATACCCAACCACTTCATCGAGTCCAGGATGGCGTCGACTGCACCCTCCTTTTCCCGTTCTACGTCGGTATCTTCAATACGCAGAATAAATTTGCCGTGATTATGGCGTGCATAGAGCCAGGAATAGAGAGCTGTTCTTGCCCCGCCTACGTGTAAAAAACCCGTTGGGCTGGGCGCAAACCTTGTTCTTACGCTCATTAGAGAACTCCTTATTATTGAATAAAACCCCAAATAATGAGCATTGCATCAAGGTGATAAACACATTCATCAACCCTGAAGCAACTTCAAGCATTGCGGGGTTAAAACAGCGCCAGAGATAACACCTGCCAATATCAGGTGGCATTTCAAGCCATGCCCATAAGGTTCATTAACCGCTTGCCAATAAAGCCGTTGGATGTTGTATTGAATAAGAGAGATATTGCAATAATGTTTGTGTTCTAACCTCTGGCTTTTCCACCTTTATTATTTTCTCTATCTCTTTCAACATGCCAGGAGAAACATTTTTACATTCTATATAGCTTAATCTTTCATCCTTATTCTCTAATCGAAAAGAAAGACGTCTGATAGCATCAATAATATTTTGAGGGACGGTGCAAATCTCTCTTCCAAGACGAACAAACCCCTGCACGCTACTTTGCTTAGCAATTAAAGTGGTATGAGTGATCTCTGGTGAGAATCGCACAAATAAATAACCGGGGAACAATGGAGTGGTGTGAGTTCTAAACGAATTTTTCCGATCGGCACGTAATGTTAACCTGGTTTTCATTGGCATATAACATTCAACACCAATACGTTCTATTTCATCAATAACCTTCGCATGTAATCTGGAACGATAGCAAATGAGATACCATGAGTACATTTCTGCCCCTTATTCATTTCATTGCTTGTGATGGAAAGCCAATTCATTGCTTATCAGGCGAATGGAAATAGCCATCCGCAGCCATTGTTCTTAGGAACAAAGCTGAATCGGCACATTAGTTTTCATTGATCAGATGGCTATTTTCGCCAGGAAATAATCCCCAGGCGTTATCAGGAATTTGGATAGGGTATTTATCGAGATTGGGTCTAGTCAGAGTACGAGTTGGCGTTTTACCAATGCAGTAGCAGTGAGCGATCCCACTGAGTTTTTGAAAATTTCATTTTGACCACCAGCACTACGCCAAAAACAATATTCCCTCTTGAGATAAAAATCCAGTATAAGAATCCACAGACGCAATTTTACTGGCTGAGAATTTTAAATGGGCATTAAAATAAAATGAAATGTATCACCCTGTATCAAAAAGTTTCCCGCTGATTTTATTTTAATAAAAAAAACAATAAAAACAAAATTTTGAGAAAAGATGACCATTAAAAATCAATAGTACTAACACCTTCTGTTGCAGGGGAAAAAATCCACAAACACATAATGCATATGAACTGACTTCGCCATGATATAAAACAAAGATCAAACTTTATATCCCACCGTATTTCCGCGGATTTACATGCTTATTTTTTGATCTTCTCTCGCATGTTTTGCACAAAAGCAAACCAACGAAAATGCGTCGTTCTCTTCCCATGGGAATCGGAATATTCGGATCCTCCCCCTGATGTTGTGTGGTAAAATGCCCCGTCTTGGACCGCCTTCGCTGGCCTACAGCCCTCCTCCCGAAGCCTGATAGCAGCGCGAACCGCCCTTCGAGTGTAAAGATTTAGTCAATTATGGAATCTGGCTAAACCATAGTGGTATCTGGGTGTCTGAGTGGTTGTATCGCAATTGAGTGGATCTTTATGCGTTACAGGTTGCTGCCCCCTTAAACGCATAAATGAGTTCATATGAAGCGTCCGCAAAAATTCAAATCGGCCCTGCTGCATCCGCGCTACTGGTTTACCTGGTTCGGCCTGGCCTGCTTATTCCTGTTAGTCCAACTCCCCTACCCGGTGCTGCACAAGCTCGGCGTGTGGATGGGCCGCACCTCGATGCGCTTTCTGAAGCGCCGCGTTTCCATCACCCGCCGCAACCTGGAATTGTGCTTCCCGGATATGGACGAGGCTCAGCGCGAGCGTAAAGTGGTCGGCAACTTCGAATCCCTCGGCATGGGCCTGCTGGAAACCGGTATGGCCTGGTTCTGGTCAGATAAGCGCGTCAAACGTTGGTTCAACGTTTCCGGCATCAACCACCTGAAAATGGCGCAGCAGAACCAGCGCGGTGTGTTGGTGATTGGCGTGCACTTTATGTCGCTGGAGTTGGGTGGCCGTGCCATGGGCCTGTGTCAGCCAATGATGGCGATGTACCGCCCACACAACAATAAAGCGATGGAATGGGCGCAGACCAAAGGTCGCATGCGTTCCAACAAGGCGATGCTCGATCGCAAAGATCTGCGCGGCATGGTTCATGCCCTCAAGCGCGGCGAGGCCGTATGGTTCGCCCCGGATCAAGACTACGGCCCACGCGGTAGCGTGTTCGCTCCACTGTTCGCCGTCGATCAGGCTGCCACCACTAGCGGTACCTTTATGCTGGCGCGCATGGCCAAGCCGGCGCTGGTGCCCGTGGTTCTGATCCGCCGCGAAAAAGGTCGAGGTTATGACCTGCTGATCCAACCTGCGCTGGAAAATTATCCTATCGGCGATGAGATTGCCGCGGCGGCTTACATGAATAAAGTGGTGGAAAAAGAGATCATGCGCGCACCTGAGCAATACATGTGGCTGCATCGTCGCTTTAAAACCCGGCCGATCGGGGCTCCGTCATTGTACTGAGCCCAAAAACCATATTTATCAGCCCGGCCAATGCCGGGCTTAGTTTAGTGGCAAACACCCGAAAAATGGGATTTTCGGATGTTTGGGGGAAACCGAAGGCATAATCCTTTGTTTTTAACCGAATCATCATCATGATTTTAGTCACACAGAATTCCCTCCACAGTCTGAGCCCGGCCAATGCCGGGCTTTTTTGTGCGCCGGATTTAAAAAATTGCGGATGGGCGCTTATCTTTGCTGTAACCTCCTTTTTTACCCGCACAGGAAAAGGAAATGATGAAAGCTCAAGTCCGTATTGCTCTGGTCGGTGACTACCAACCTCAGGCCATTTCTCACCAGGCCATCCCCATTGCTCTCCAGCTCACCGCCTCCCATCTTAACGTCGACATTCAATCCCACTGGCTGCCCACAGAAACCATTACCGACACGTCGGTTCTGCAGGACTACGATGCCATCTGGGTGGTACCCGGCAGCCCGTATAATCATGACGATGGTGCCTTTATGGCTATCCGCCATGCGCGCGAGCAAAACGTTCCCTTCCTGGGCTCTTGCGGTGGTTTCCAATATGCGATCGTAGAGTACGCCCGTAACGTGATGGGCTGGCACGATGCCGGGCATGCGGAAACCGACAGCGAGGGTCGGTTGGTAATAGCTCCCCTGAGCTGTTCGCTGGTTGAAAAAAGCGGGGTCATTATTTTCCAACCCAATACGCTGGCAGCCCGTGTCTACGGCAAGCTGGAAACGCACGAAGGCTACCACTGCAACTTTGGCGTCAACCCGGAGTTTGTCGCCGATCTGCAACGGCACCCGCTGATAATCAGCGGCCACGACAGTGAAGGTGACGTTCGCTCGGTGGAGCTACCGGGACACCGTTTTTACGCTGCCACGCTGTTTCAGTCCGAACGTGCGGCATTGCGAAACGAGCTTTCGCCACTGGTGGTGGAACTGATCAGGACCGCGGCAACGGCCTGATAGCCCCTGGGAGGGTCATGGCATAATGGCCCTCCTTGCCTTAATTCCAAACAGGGCCAGGAAAATAAGATAGCGTAAGCTGGTTTGTGATAAAGAAACTTAATTCATTCCAAATTAATTGTTCCGTCATGCGCATGCCATATTTTCACACGCCGACCCGACAATAATCTGATAATGCTCTTATTTATTACTAAATAATATATCATTAGAAACCCTGCAGTTTGATGCAAAAATTGTACTCGCGGCGAACCTGGCGATAAATCTGAAGTAGCAAGAATAGCAATAAATTATTGTCATTTTTGATAGGAGATCAGAAGTAAATGAAGCCATCATTACAACGACAACATCCCCGCCTAAATTTTTCAGAAAAATAACGCCGACAACACAATAAAAACAAACCAATTAAAATCAATATATTACACATAAAAAACCCATCAAGACCTCAGAAAACCCCTTGATAACCCCCCTTATTTTTTCTCGTCAAACAATTGAAAATAGCTATTTATATCGTTACTAACGATACACGACGAAATCAATTAAACACAAAACAATTCAATCACAAACAAATCCAATTTAAATTATTCAAACAAACAATTTAAAATAGTTAATGTGAAATTGGGCGAATTTACCATCACCTCTTATAATGTTCGAGTACTTACCGACTACGCACCTATTTAAGTCGACTCTTTCCTATTTTTATGGAGGTGGTTCCGTGTCCGCTTATTCTCTCACGACGGTACAACAGGCCGTATGGCTCGACCAGACATTAAATCCTGATATTCCTCTCTATAATGTGGGGTGTTTATGGCGAGTGGAGCGGGAGATCTCTTTCCCTCTGTTTAAAGAAGCCATCCAACAGGTTCAGCAACGGCATGATGCATTGCAAACCACCCTGAAGGAAACACCGCAAGGCATCATTCAGCAACCTCTTTCTCAAAGATCCATTGAACTTCACTACACCGACTTTTCGCAGCAAGAAGATGCCGCCAGCCTGGCGCAGAACCATCTGCGTGACATGTTTATCCAACCTTATCAACTCTATGAAGACCTGCTCTGGCGCTGCCATTTAACCAAAATCGATGATTCAACTACGCTATGGTTATTGGCCTCGCACCATCTGATTGCCGATGGCACCTCGATCTCTTTATTAAGCCGTATGATCATGGATCGCTATAAGCAATTAAAAGCTGGGGATAAAAGTGAGGCCAGCAAGTCGCACTACGGGGATTTCGTCGTTAGCGATCAGGCTTATCTCCAGTCATTGCGTTATCAACGCGACCGTGACTGGTGGCTGGAACGTTTTGCAACGGCACCAGCTTCTGTGCTGGAGCGGCGACCACATTACACAGAGCAGCAAGCCTATCCCAGCAGCCAAATCATCAAGCGTTTACCGCGTGAACGTTTCCTGCGGTTGGAGCAATATGCAGCTCAGCACGGCGGTTCGGCCATGCATTTTATGGTGGCTCTGTTGGCAAGTTGGTTCGCCCGAATTTGGCAGATGGATAATGTCACCCTGGGCGTCCCGGTGCATAACCGCAGCACTCAGGATCATAAACAAACGCTGGGCATGTTCTCCTCCATGATCCCACTCAATATCGACGTGGATCTGCAGCAGCCCTTTCACCACCTGCTGCGACAAGTGGGCAGCGAGCTGCGCAGATGCTATCGCCACCAGCGCTTTCCCATTGCCGAACTGAACCGTCAGTTGAACCTGCATCAACAGGGAAGACGCCAGCTGTTTGATATCAGCTTTTCGCTTGAGGCCTTCCCAACCGATATCGAGCTGGAGGGAAGCCAGTTCAAGGTAGAAAACATCCATCATGGCTATGAACAGCTGCCATTGGGTATCTATCTGCGCCATTACCACCCGAGTGACGATCCGCTGCTGGAGTTCAACCTCAACCAAGCCTGGTTTAGCGATAAAGACGGTGAACGTATCGCCAGCCGCATCCTGCAAATGCTCGATAGCCTGTTAGAAGGCGATCCTGACCTGCCCCTGGGTCAATTGCCGCTGTTACTGCCCGTTGAACGGCAACAGATTTTTGGCGAATGGAATCATACGCAGCAATCCTGGGCCATGCCGCAGGGCATTCATCAATTTTTAGAGCAACAGGTTCTGCGCACGCCTAACGCCCCGGCACTGTGCTGTGAGCAACAACAGGTAAGCTATCTGCAGTTGAATCAGCAGGCGAACCAGTTTGCCGGATTCTTGCGTCAGCAAGGGATACAGCCGGACGATCGCATCGCGGTTTGCGTCAACCGCAGCCCGGAGATGGTGATGGCGCTGTATGCCATTTTAAAATCGGGGGCCGCCTATGTGCCAATCGATCCTGACTACCCGCAGGATCGCTTGCGCCATATGCTGCAGGATTGCGGCGCGAAATTCGTGCTGATCGACGAGGCCGGTGAGCAGGCGCTGCATTCTATCCATGACGTCGTTATTCCGCGTCTGCACCTGCAGCATGATAGTCATCGCTGGCAACAGGGATCCACGGAAAACCTTGCCCCTTTGGCATCCGATCCGCAACGCAGCCTGGCTTATGTGATTTATACCTCCGGCTCGACAGGAAAACCCAAGGGCGTGATGAATGAACATCGGGGCGTGATCAACCGCCTGCTTTGGACGCAGCAAGCCTATCCTCTGACGCATGACGACGTGATACTGCAAAAAACGCCGTTCAGTTTCGACGTTTCAGTTTGGGAATTCTTCTGGCCGCTGATGGTGGGTGCGCAACTGGTCATTGCCAAACCCGGCGGCCATCAGGACCCCGACTATCTGAGCACCTGCATCGCACAAAACCGCGTCACCACGCTGCATTTTGTCCCTTCGATGCTGCAATTATTCCTGCGGCATGGCGAAATGACACAGTGCACGTCCCTGCGTCGCATACTCTGCAGCGGCGAAGCCTTGCCCCTGGCGACAGTGCAACGCTGCCTGCAACAGTTGCCTCAGGCGCAATTGTACAACCTCTACGGACCGACGGAGGCCGCAGTGGATGTTTCGAGTTGGCAATGTCTGCCCAATGACGAACGGCCGTTGGTGCCGATCGGCAAACCCATCGCCAATACGCAGCTCCATATTCTGGACCATCAGCTACAGCCGCTGCCACCCGGCGTCGCCGGCGAACTCCATATCGGCGGTATCCAGGTCGCCCGCGGTTACCTTAACCGCCCGGAATTGAACGCCGAGCGTTTTATTGCCGACCCCTTTAGCCCCGAGTCCGATGCACGTTTGTATAAAACCGGCGATCTCGCCCGCTGGCTGCCGGATGGCAACATTGAGTACCTTGGCAGAAATGATTTCCAGGTCAAGATCCATGGGGTACGTATTGAATTGGGTGAAATCGAACAGCAACTGCGGCAGTGCACAGGCGTGGAAGATGCTGCAATACTGGCAAAGGAAGACGGACAGGGCGGAAAACGGCTGATAGCCTACGTGGTGGCACCGGACGAGAATGTCCATTCGACACAGTGGCGTCAGCAGTTGCAACAGCAGTTACCCGATTTTATGGTGCCCTCCAGCTTTGTCAGGCTGAAAGCATTACCCCTCTCGCCTAATGGGAAGCTGGATCGCAAAGCCCTGCCTGCCCCCGCACCGGTTACGCAAGTTTCACTGCGCTATGAAGCGCCCCAAACTGCGTTGGAAAAACAGCTTGCCGAACTCTGGTCCGAACTGCTGGGCGTTGCGCAAATTGGCCTGGACGATGATTTCTTTGAGCTCGGCGGCCACTCGCTGCATGCCATTCAACTGCTGGTCAAACTGAAACGCCGTGGCTACCCGGTGGTGATAAAAACGCTGTTCGCTCATCCGTCGTTACGCGCCCAAGCGCAAGCACTGGCCAGCGAGAAGGACTCTGACATTGATGCACCGATTACGGCAGCACCGCTACAACAGCTGTTGGCGCGACTGAACCAAACCAGCCTGGCCTTCAAGCAGGTACTGCGGCTTAACCGCACCCAGGCCGCCAACGATATCTGGATGGTTCATCCTGCGGTCACCGGCTGCGATATTTACCACGATCTGGCCAGTTCGCTGGAGGGTGAGTTTAACGCCTTTGGCATTAACAATTACAACCTGTTTATGCCAACGCCCATCACGTCATTACGCGAATTGGCATCATATTATCTCGGCCATATGAAACTGGCTCCCAGCCGCCCCGTGCGCCTTTTGGGGTGGTCGCTAGGGGGGCTGATTGCGCTTGAAATGGCGGCGCAGCTTGAAAGCCGCGGCTTTAGTGACGTGCAGGTCTTCCTGCTGGATACCTTCTACCAAACCGCCTTCCAGCTCCGCAGCGAACCGGGCCTGCTGGCGGCCATGCTGGCGATGCTGGGCATTGATGGCGAGGCCGCCGCCAGAGCGCTACGGGCGGAGCCTACGGAGTTATCTTTGAATAAGGAAAGGCTCAGTGCGCCATTGAGGCACGCACGGATCACGCTATTCAAAGCTACGGAAGACGTGAATTTGAGTATGAACGACCAAGGGGATGGGCGCGAGCTGCTGGCGATTGCCGACAACGGGTTGTCATCCATCAGCCCGTCTTTGCAGATACAGCCTCTGGCTTGTAACCACCACTCTATTATTTTCAGCCATGAGGAAATCGGTCGCGTTCTGCGCGAGTCTACGCGAGCGCCCGCTGCATCGACCGGTATCCGTTAACGTTCCCCCGCCTGCGGCGCTTGTGCCGCAGGCTCACCACATCAGTTGTCCTATCAGTGGGGCGGCAATCACCGTGATAATCCCCGCCAGCATCATCACCAGGCTGGAGACGACGCCTTCTTCCTGCCCCATCTCATAGGCTTTCGCGGTACCGGCGCCGTGCGACGAAGCCCCCAGCCCGGCCCCTTTCGCCAGACTGCTGCGCACTGACAGCCGCAGAAACAGGATGTCCCCCACTGCCATACCGAATACCCCGGTGATCACCACGAACAGCGCCACCAGATCCGGCTGGCCGCCCATCTGTTTGGCGGCCTCCAGCGCAAACGGCGTGGTGATGGATCGCACCGCCAGGCTGCGTTGCACTTCTTCCGGCAAGGTCAGCAGGCGAGCCAGCCACACCGAGCTGTAAACCGCCACCAACACCGCCGTTAGCACCCCGGCGCTGAGCGATAACCAATGGCGACGAATGATATGCAGATTTTCGTAGACCGGCACCGCGAAGGCGATGGTCGCCGGCCCCAATAGCCATAGCAGCCAGTGCGTTTCACCGATGTAGTCCTGGTAGGAAATATGGGTCACCACCAGCAGCAGCACCAGGATCATCGGCGTCAATACCAATGGCATCAACAGCAGGGTACGACGGCGCCGGTAAAGTTTTTTATTGGCGAAGTACAACACCAGGGTTGCCAGAAAGCAGGCGAGGCTAAGGATAAAATCATTCATCGCGTTGTTTACGCCGTTGCAGCCAGACTTCCAGTCTATAGACGCGATCGACCACCAATCCGGTCGCGCCCAGCGTTAGCATGGTGCTGATGGCAATCACCAGGAAAATTTTCCAGCCCTCCACCATTAACAGCTGGGCATAGTTCACCACGGCCACCACCGCTGGAACAAAGAACAGCAGCATCTCGGCCAGCAACCAGCGCGAACCGGCCTTGACCCAGTTCAGCGGCAGAATGCGCAACAGGATCAGCGCCAACAACATCAACATGCCAACAATGTTGGCGGGCAGCGGCAGATGGAACTGCTGCACCAATCGGTCAGCAATCAAAAATAACACTGCATATAAAGCAACCTGGATCGGCACCTGCAGCCGGTTCAACAAAGAGGGAGCTGCGTGGCGGAACGCCAATAACATGGGGGAAGGCCTTAAACAAAAAATTCACGGTTTACAGTATACGCAGCCAGGAAACCTCGCCTGAAATGAATTAAAATTATCGACATCATGCCATCAGGGAATAGTTTCCCGACGGTACTTCCCCCAGGAGAATCCAACGTGGATGTCCGCACCCTGCGCTACTTCGTGGAAGTGGTGCGCCAGCAAAGCTTTACCCGCGCGGCGGAGAAACTGTTCGTCACCCAACCGACCATCAGCAAGATGCTGCGCCATTTGGAAGAAGAACTGGAATGCACGCTGCTGATCCGCGAAGGCCGCAAACTGCACCTGACCGACAGCGGGCAAGCGGTATACCAGCGCGGGCTGGCGATCATTGATGAGTTCCGCCAATTGGAGGCGGAGCTGGAAGACATCAGTTCGGTTAAAAAAGGCGTGCTGCGGCTGGGTATTCCCCCCATGGTCGGCCGGCAGATTGCCGATCTGATCCGTCAATTCCGCCAAACCTACCCTGGCATCGAACTGAAAATCTCCGAGCTGGGTGGGCTGTCGGTGGAGCAGGCGGTGATGTCCGGCGAGCTGGATCTGGCGATGACCATACTGCCGGTCGATTCGGATCAACCACTGACCTTCCTGCCGTTACTCGTCCACCCCATGTGCGTGGTTGCGCCGCGCACGCCACACTGGCTTAATCGCACCAGCATCAATATCACCGAGTTGGCTAACTGGCCGATCCTGCTTTATAACGAGGACTTCGCGCTGTACAAAATGCTGATGAAAGCGTTCCGTCAGGCCGGGTTTGAGCCACAGATTGCGGTGCGCAGCGGACAGTGGGATTTTTTGGCTTCGATGGTACAGGCCGGGGTCGGCATCGCCACCCTGCCGGAGCCGGTCTGCCAATGGCTGGATAAGGAAAACCTGATCTGGCTGCCACTGGAACCCCGTATGGAATGGAAAGTCGGGTTGATCTGGCGGCAGGGCAGCTACCTGTCGCACAGTGCACAGGCCTGGATAGCCTGCTGCCGCGACTACTGGCCCGCAGCCAGTACCAGTCACCACAAATAACAAGGGCCGCATATGCGGCCCCAGACTGCTGATAATTCCTTTGTACTTAAAAGTCATGGATTGCGTGCTGATAAAAACAAAGGATGATGTCTTCAGTTTTACCCCAAACACCCGAAAACCACGCTTTTCGGGTGTTTGTCATCAAATCAGGGCCGCATATGCGGCCCCGTGAGTATTATCCTTCTCGCTCTATCAACAGCGCTTCCAGCAGGTCGAGATCGTGCAACAGCTTTTGCAGCGTCTCGTTGCTGATTTTTTGCGTAGCGCGCAGGTGATATAGCTCACCGCGCTCAGCGCGTAGCGCCGTCAGGCGGAAACGACGCTCGAGGTTTTCCAGCATCAGCGCATTCTCGATATCGTCTTTGGTGGTGATACGGCGCCGCAGCGTCCCCACCACTCGCGAACTGATCTCTTTCAGCACCTGCGGATCGAGGTTTTCCTCGGTATCAACCGCCAACCGCTCTTCCATTTTGTTGATGCTTTCGATCGCCACTTCAGCCGCCATGGCGATTGCCATCCGCTCTTCGCTTTTGCTGACGCTCTTATCCGCCACCTGAACGCCGCGCAGCAACAGCGGCAGCGCCAGTACGCCGGCAATCAATGAAAGCAGGATCACCCCAGCGGCGATAAACACCAGTTGGTAACGCGCCGGGAAGGCGGTGCCGTCACTCAGCAACAGTGGAATTGATAGCACACCGGCCAGCGTAATCGCCCCGCGTACCCCGGCAAACGATGCTACCCACAGTTCGCGGGTGGTGTAATCGCCGAACTGCAACGGCCGTTTTTTCATAAAGCGACGGCTGGCGTTTTTCATCAGCCACAGCCAGGTAAAACGCAATACCAGCAGCGCCGCGTAGATAATCGCCACGTCGGCAAACAGGTACCAGGTCTGAATGGTCGGATCCAGCTCCGCCTGCAGGATGGAGGTTTCCAGGATCCCCGGCAGTTGCAGGCCCAACATGATGAACACCATGCCGTTGAACACAAACTCCAGCATCGCCCAGACGCTGTTGGCGCGCAGGCGCATCGCCAGCGGCGCGTTGCGGATCACGCCGGACTGGCTGATGGTCATCCCTGCTGCCACCGCCGCCAGGATGCCGGATACGCCAATGTGTTCGGCAATCAGGTAAGAAGCAAAAGGTAACAGCAGCAGGAAGACTATCTGCGTCGCCGGGTCATCGCCGCTCCAGCGGCTCATGATCCGCAAAGATTTACTGTAGAGCCAGGTGACCGCTACGCCGGCCAGCAGGCCGCCGATCGCCACCTTGAGGAATTCGAGCGTCGCGCCGCCCACGGTAAACACCATGGTGCCCATCGCCACCGCGATAGCGAATTTGAGTGAGACCAGGCCGGACGCATCGTTCATCAGCGCCTCGCCTTCCAGCACGCCCATGATCGGCTTCGGAATACGCCCTTTACCGACGATGCCGGACAGCGCCACGGCATCCGTTGGCGACAGCACCGCCGCCAGCGCAAACGCCGCCACCAGAGGAATGCCCGGCACCATGGCGTAAATCAGATAACCGACGCCGACCACGGTGATCAGCACCAATACCAGCGCCAGGCCAAGAATTTCACGACCGTGGTGCAAAAACTCCCGCGTCGGGGTTTTCCAGCCATCGGCAAACAGCAGCGGCGGGATAAACAGCACCAGGAACAGTTCAGGGTCAAAGTCGACGTGCAACCCGAAATGCGGCCAGGCCAACAGGGCCCCGATACCGATTTGCATTAACGGCAGCGGCACCTGGAACGGCAACATGCGCGTCACCACCCCGGACAGGGAGACCACCAGGATTAAAATGAGGATTGTAAAAAAGATTTCCATGCTTTCCTTAGACTCTTGGGTTCAGACTACATCTCTGATGTATACCCGATAGTAGATCACTTTTTTTACGGCGGTTAAAGCTTGTTGTGCCTTTCAAAATGCAGCATCGGCAGAAGGAGATTTATCTGAATAGGGTATGAGGGCAAACATCCCCCGCCAGAGCGACGGGGGAAACGACATAGCGGTTAGATTGCCCAGCCGCCGGCATAGAATGCCACCAGCGCCACGGCGATCAGCACGGTGCCGATATTCAGCCGACGCCATTCGCCGGAGAAGATGCGGCCAATCACCAATGAGCTGAAGCCCAGCATGATACCGGTGACGATATTGCAGGTCAGCACGATAAACACGGCGCACAGCAGGCCGGACATGGCATCGACAAAATCATTGAAGTCCAGCTTGGTGACGTTGCTCAGCATCAGCAGGCCAACGTACATCAGCGCCGGTGCGGTCGCGTAAACCGGCACCAGATAAGACAACGGCGACAGGAACAGGATCAGCAGGAACAGCAAACCGACTACGGTTGCTGTCAGACCAGTTTTACCGCCCGCAGCCGTGCCCGCTGCGGATTCGATATACACCGCCGCCGGGGCCGCACCGACCAGACCAGAGAAAATGCTGCTCAGGGAGTCCGAAGTCAGCGCCTTGCCGCCGTTGATGATTTGCCCGTCTTTATCCAGCAGGTTGGCCTGACCGGCCACCGCACGGATAGTACCGGTAGCGTCAAATACCGCGGTCATCACCAGCGCCAGCACGCTCGGCAAGACCACCGGCTGCAATGCGCCCATGATATCCAGGCTGAAAATCAACGAATTGCCGTTGGCATCCGCCAGGCTTGGCATCGCGAATAAGCCCTGGTATTTCACCGCCGGGTCAAACACCAACCCCACCACCGAAATAGTGATGATCACCAGCAGGATACCGCCGGGAACGCGCAGTTTTTCCAGCCCGAAAATCACCGCCAGCCCGAGCAGCGTCATCACTACCGGGAACGAAGTGAATGCGCCCAAAGCCACCGGCAGGCCGTCCAGTGGGTTTTTCACCACCAGGCCAACGCCGTTAGCCGCGATCAGCAACAGGAACAGACCAATACCGATGCCGGTACCATGAGCGACGCCCATCGGCAAATTGCGCAGGATCCAGGCGCGAATACCGGTTACCGAAATAATGGTAAAAAGTACCCCCATCAGGAATACCGCCCCCAACGCCACCGGAATGCTGATGTGTTGGCCCAGCACCAGACTGAACGCCGTGAAAGCGGTCAGGGAAATTGCACAGCCGATGGCCATCGGCAAATTGGCCCATAACCCCATCAGCAACGAACCGAGACCCGCCACCAGGCAGGTGGCGACAAACACCGCCGTTGGCGGGAAGCCGGCTTTGCCCAGCATGCTCGGCACCACGATCACCGAGTACACCATCGCCAGGAAGGTAGTTAGCCCCGCCACCACTTCCTGACGCACGGTGCTGCCGCGCGCAGAAATATTAAAATAACCATCAAGCCCGCCTTTTGGTTTAACGGCGTTATTCGCTTGAGAATTCGACATGTTGCTGTCCCCTGTGTTTCATTGCCAGCCCGTTTAAAGAGGCTTGTTATTCCGCCCACGCATGTTCATTAGGGTAACGTTTGCTTTTCTGCCCTTTGCTCACGTCGCCAATGGGCGTCGCATCAAAGGCAAACGTTTAACTCACAGTGAATGGTGCGGGTAATTTATGGTGGTTTATTCAAGGCAAACGATTATCCAGCCTTCCATACCGTCTGATCAACCAAAGATCGCGCCAATTTATGCGGAAAAGCACTGGGATCAATCATTATCGAAAATACGGTATTTGTCTCATAGGTAAATCCGATGGGAAGGCCCCCCTTTCGGAGGGCAAAACGACTACTGAGCCTGGGCCGCCTTTTCATCCATGTACATCAGTTCCCAGATGTGTCCGTCCAGATCCTGAAAACCGTGTCCGTACATAAAGCCATAATCCTGCGGCTGATTATAGGTATTGCCGCCGGCGGCGATCGCTTTGCGCACCAGATCGTCCACCGCTGCCCGGTTAGGCTGCGACAGGCATATCAGCACTTCGGTCGCCTTTCTGGCATCGCTGATCGGGTTCGGGGTGAACATTTTGAATTTGTCGTGGGTTAACAGCATCACATAGATGCTGTCGCTGACCACCATGCAGGCGGCGGTGTCATCGGTGAACTGTGGATTAAAGCTGAAACCAAGACGAGTGAAAAACTCGATGGATACGGGCAAATCGCCCACCGGCAGGTTAACAAAAATTTGCGTAGCCATGGGCTACCTCCGACGAAGAGTGACCTCATCGAGTATAGCCCACCCGCTCATTTCAGCAGGTCATAAGGCCCGCCCTGCTCCAGCGCCCGTTGGTAGGCCGGCCGCGCATGGATACGCTGGAGATAGTCGCGTAGCTTTGGACAGCCATCCAATGCGCCACGTGCCGCCATCGCTTCCAGCGGAAAACTCATCTGGATGTCCGCCGCGCTGAATTCATTGCCGACAAACCAGGTGCTTTTGGCCAGGTGCTGTTCAAGATAGTCGCGGTGCGGAGCAATCTGTTTATCCAGATACTCCCGCTGTACGCCTTTGCCAATAGCCCCTGCCACTGGTCGTAACAGCCAGGGAATGGGCGGCTGGCCCAAGCGGCTAAACACCAGCTTCATCACCAACAGCGGCATCAGTGCCCCTTCGGCATAATGTAGCCAGTAACGATACTGTTGCCGGGCATGATAGTCGGTGGGGATAAACTGCCCCTGCGCATCGTAGGCTTCCTGCAGATATTCAATAATGGCGCCGGACTCCGCCAGCGTCAGATCGCCATCGACAATCACTGGCGACTTGCCGAGCGGATGGATCTTTTTCAACTCCGCAGGCGCCAGCATGGTTTGCGGATCGCGCTGATAGCGCTGCACCTGGTACGGCACTCCCAATTCTTCCAAAAACCACAGGATGCGCTGCGACCGCGAGTTATTTAGATGGTGCACGATAATCATGGGGCTTCTCCACTCTGTTGCCACACCCGTTATATGTCGAGGCTTCTGGTTAAAGGGTAGTGGTGAATTATCCCCCCCGCCAACAAGGTCATCTGTCGCTCAAAATTAAATCAATAAATTTGACAGAGATACTCAAAACTCTCCGATTTTCTCTTTGGGCATGACGGCCTATTATCTAACACATCGAGAGACAACAGCCTCTCACCTAAAAAATACCCTGAGGATTGAATCATGAAAAACATCAAATTTTTTGCTACCGCTCTGCTGCTGACTACCGCTTCTTTCGCCAGCGTTGCCGCTGACCAACCCGCTAACCAGCCTGCGGCCGGTGCTCAAAAAATCGGTGTGGTGTCCGTGAGCGGCGCTTCTAACCTGAGCACGCTGGAAAATGAACTGGCCAGCAAAGCCGCTGCATCAGGTGCCAGCTCTTACCGCATCATCTCCGCCGGTGGCCAGAACAAACTGTATGGCACCGCAGAAATCTTCAACTGATCGTCAGACAGTAAACTGACGGAAGAAAAAAGCCCCGCAAGGGGCTTTTCTCGTTTCTAGCGAGCATCAAACCTCGCCGCCAGCTTCTGCAGCCGAAATTGTTCGATCATGAAATCAACAAACACTCGGGTTTTGGTCGGCAGGAACTTGGTGGTGGGGAAATACAGGTGCACGCTGCCGCGATCGACATACCAGCCCGACAATACCCGCACCAGTCGACCGCTTTCCAGATAAGGCAAGGCGTTCGGCATGGCGATCAGCGCGATCCCCAACCCCATTTCCGCCGCCTGCGCTGCAGCATCCGGTTCATTTACCGTCATTTTGATTTCCATCGACGGCGCTCGTTGTTCATTCTCCGCATTACGCAGCGGCAGATTACGGATCCGCCCGGTTTGCGGTGAGCGGATAAAAATGCCCGCATGATTCATCAACTGTTCCGGCTGCCGGATGGCAGTGTTGCGCTGCAGATACGCAGCAGAAGCCACCAGGACGCCGTGGGCTGGAGCCAGTTCACGGGCAATCATGCCCTGCGCCAATTCGATACCGCCCCCCATTGCAGCATCAAAATGCTCACCAATCAGATCCACTTTACGGTTGTCGAAATGCCAGTCGGGGACAATTGCCGGGTACCGCGCCAGAAAGTCGGGCAGCATCGGCATGACAAAATGCAGGCCGAACGCCGTCCCCATGCTGACCTTCAGCGTACCGGCCGCCACGCCGCCGCCGCTGCTTACTCCTTTTAATGCGCATTGGATCGACAACAGACCGCCGCTGACCTCCTGCAAAAAACGTTCGCCCTCTTCGGTCAGGATCAATTTGCGCGTATTGCGCTGGAAAAGCCTTACCCCGACGATCGTCTCCAGCTTGGTCACGTTCTTCCCGACTGCCGCAGAGCTGATGCCCAGCTTGCGTCCGGCCGCAGAAAAGCTGCCGTTCTCTGCGCTGCAAACAAAACATTCCAGATGGCCAAGCATGGTTTCCCCTGTTGATTTCAAACCCACGGTTTAAGCTGATTATAGCTCTTTGTGGCTAGTGGCGACCCGGCGTTTCCCAGATACTGATCCGGTAGATGTTTAACCTCACCCCACTCTGGAGAAGCACCATGACAACAGCACATCCTCTGCAAAATAAAGTCGCATTTATTCAGGGCGGCTCACGCGGCATTGGTGCCGCCATCGTTAAGCGCCTGGCACGTGAAGGCGCCACCGTAGCCTTCACCTACGTCGCCTCCGCCGAAAAAGCAGACGCCCTGGTGGCCGAAATCACCGCCACCGGCGGTAAAGCGCTCGCCATCAAGGCCGACAGTGCCGATGCCGCGGCCCTGCAACAAGCGGTACGCCAGGCAGTAAACAGCCTGGGTAATCTGGACATTCTGGTGAACAACGCCGGCGTGCTTGCGATGGGCAGTACCGAAGAGCTGCCGCTGGAAGATCTGGATCGCACCCTGGCTGTCAACGTGCGCAGCGTATTTGTCGCCAGCCAGGAAGCGGCGCGCCATATGAATGACGGTGGCCGAATCATCAATATTGGCAGCACCAACGCTGAACGCATGCCCTTTGCCGGCGGCGCAGTTTATGCCATGAGCAAATCCGCGCTGGTCGGTCTGACCAAAGGCATGGCGCGCGATCTGGGCCCACGCGGCATCACCGTCAATAACGTGCAACCCGGCCCGGTCGATACTGACATGAATCCGGCCAGCGGTGATTTCGCCGAACAGTTAAAAGCCATGATGGCCATCAGCCGTTACGGCAAAGATGAGGAGATCGCCAGCTTTGTCGCTTACCTCGCCGGTCCGGAGGCGGGCTATATCACCGGTGCCAGCCTGAGCATCGACGGCGGTTTTTCGGCTTAAATGTTCTGAAAAGCAAAAAGCCCCGAAAGGGGCTTTTTTTTGGGCTTAGGACAACCTGATATCAGAAAGGAATATCGTCGTCGAAGTCCATTGGCGGTTCATTGCTGCTGGCTGCCGGTGCGTTGTTCTGCGCCGGGCGCGCCTGCTGGCCACCGCTGAACTGGTTGCCGCCTTGTGGCTGCTGAGGCTGACCCCAACCGCCCTGGCCGCCGGAAGCCTGACCACCGCCTGCCGGTGCGCCACCGCCTTGACGGCCGCCCAGCATCTGCATGGTGCCGCCAACGTTAACCACAACTTCGGTGGTGTATTTTTCTACGCCAGCCTGATCGGTCCATTTGCGAGTCTGCAGCGCGCCCTCGATGTACACCTGGGAACCTTTACGCAGATATTCGCCCGCCACTTCAGCCAGCTTGCCGAACAGCACAACGCGGTGCCACTCGGTCTTTTCTTTCTGCTCGCCAGTCGCCTTGTCACGCCAGCTTTCGGAGGTTGCCAGGGTAATGTTGGCCACTGCACCGCCATTCGGCATGTAACGGACTTCCGGGTCTTGGCCCAGATTCCCGACCAGAATTACTTTGTTTACGCCTCTGCTGGCCATGAGAACTCTCCTGATGATTGATTTTTACACAGTATAAACGAGTAAGTTTAACACGCTCAGCCTGAAACGACACCCGTGTTGATTACTGCGTGCTGTATTCCGGAATTGTCCTTTCGATCGACCTGTTTGCATTCATGTACTGGATATTCATTCAGGTTTTTTTGTGTCATAATTATGCGTTTCGTACTGGCTGTGCCGGTTTTTTGCGCGTTCGATCACATAATCGTGCGTAAATCACCCAGACAGGCGCGGTGTATCATCAAGACGGGAAGTGTAAATGGACAATATCGAAGTTCGTGGTGCTCGAACCCATAATCTCAAAAACATCAACCTGATTATCCCGCGTGACAAGCTGATCGTCGTCACCGGTCTGTCCGGTTCAGGCAAGTCCTCGCTGGCCTTTGATACCCTGTATGCCGAAGGGCAGCGTCGCTACGTCGAATCGCTCTCCGCCTATGCACGCCAGTTCCTTTCGCTGATGGAAAAACCGGACGTCGACCACATTGAAGGTCTGTCACCGGCAATTTCCATCGAGCAGAAATCGACCTCGCATAACCCGCGATCGACGGTCGGCACCATCACCGAGATCCACGATTACCTGCGTCTGCTGTTTGCCCGCGTCGGCGAACCGCGTTGCCCGGATCACCATGTCGAACTGGCGGCGCAGACCGTTAGCCAGATGGTGGATAACGTGCTCAGCCAGCCGGAAGGCAAACGCCTGATGCTGCTGGCCCCGGTGGTAAAAGACCGCAAGGGCGAGCACACCAAAACGCTGGAAAACCTCGCGAGCCAGGGCTATATCCGTGCGCGCATCGACGGCGAAGTGTGCGATCTTTCCGATCCCCCGAAGCTGGAGTTGCAGAAAAAGCACACCATCGAAGTGGTGGTCGATCGTTTTAAAGTGCGCGATGATCTGTCGCAGCGTCTGGCGGAATCCTTCGAGACCGCGCTGGAGCTGTCCGGCGGCACCGCCATTGTGGCTGATATGGACGACGAAAAAGCGGATGAGCTGCTGTTTTCTGCCAACTTCGCCTGCCCTATCTGCGGCTACAGCATGCGCGAACTCGAACCGCGCCTGTTTTCGTTCAACAACCCGGCCGGCGCCTGCCCAACGTGCGACGGTCTGGGCGTACAGCAGTTCTTCGATCCGGAACGCGTAGTGCAAAACCCCGAGCTTTCGCTGGCCGGCGGTGCCATTCGCGGTTGGGATCGTCGCAACTTCTACTACTTCCAGATGCTGCGTTCGCTGGCAGAGCATTACGCGTTTGACGTTGAAGCGCCTTTCAACAGCCTGGACGCCAACGTGCAGAAAGCGGTGCTCAGCGGCTCCGGTAAAGAATCGATCGAATTCAAATACATCAACGATCGCGGTGACACCACCGTGCGCCGCCATCCGTTCGAAGGCGTGCTGCACAACATGGAGCGCCGTTATAAAGAAACCGAATCCAGTGCGGTGCGCGAAGAGCTGGCGAAGTTTATCAGCAACCGTCCTTGCGCCTCGTGCCACGGCACCCGTCTGCGCGAAGAAGCGCGAAACGTGTTCGTTGAAGACACCACGCTGCCGGAAATTTCCGATCTGAGCATCGGCCATGCGATGACCTTCTTCCAGAACATGAAGCTCAGCGGCCAGCGCGCCAAGATCGCCGAGAAAGTGCTGAAAGAGATTGGCGATCGCCTGAAATTCCTGGTGAACGTCGGCCTGAACTACCTGTCGCTGTCGCGTTCGGCGGAAACCCTCTCCGGCGGTGAAGCGCAGCGTATCCGTTTGGCCAGCCAGATTGGCGCCGGCCTGGTGGGCGTGATGTACGTGCTCGATGAGCCGTCAATCGGCCTGCATCAGCGCGACAACGAACGCCTGCTGGAAACCCTGATCCATCTGCGTAACCTCGGCAATACGGTCATCGTGGTGGAACATGACGAAGACGCCATCCGCGCCGCCGACCATGTCATCGACATCGGTCCCGGCGCCGGCGTGCACGGCGGTCAGGTAGTGGCGGAAGGCTCCGTCGAAGACATCATGGCGCAGCCTGAGTCCTTGACCGGCCAGTTCCTCAGCGGCAAACGCGAGATTGCCATTCCGGAGCAACGCGTACCGGCGGACCCGACCAAGGTGCTGAAACTGAGCGGTGCTCGCGGTAACAACCTGAAGGACGTGACGCTGACGCTGCCGGTGGGGCTATTTACCTGCATTACCGGGGTATCCGGCTCCGGCAAATCCACGCTGATCAACGACACGCTGTTCCCGATCGCCCAGCGCCAGCTCAACGGTGCCACTATCGCCGAACCGGCGCCGTTCCGCGAAGTGACCGGTCTGGAGCACTTCGACAAGGTGATCGACATCGATCAAAGCCCGATCGGGCGCACTCCGCGTTCCAACCCGGCGACCTACACCGGCATCTTCACTCCGGTGCGTGAGCTGTTCGCCGGCGTGCCGGAATCGCGCAGTCGCGGTTACAACCCGGGCCGCTTCAGCTTTAACGTCAAGGGCGGCCGCTGCGAAGCCTGCCAGGGTGACGGTGTGATCAAGGTGGAAATGCACTTCCTGCCGGACATCTATGTGCCGTGCGACCAGTGCAAAGGCAAACGCTATAACCGCGAAACGCTGGAAGTGAAGTACAAAGGCAAAAGCATCCACGAAGTGCTGGAGATGACCATCGAAGAGGCTCGTGATTTCTTCGACGCGGTACCGGCATTGGCGCGTAAGTTGCAAACCTTGATTGAAGTCGGCCTGTCTTACATCCGTCTCGGCCAGTCGGCGACCACGCTGTCCGGCGGGGAGGCGCAGCGCGTCAAGCTGGCTCGTGAGCTGTCAAAACGCGGTACCGGTCAAACGCTGTACATCCTGGATGAGCCGACCACCGGGCTGCACTTCGCCGATATTCAGCAACTGCTGGCGGTGCTGCATCAACTGCGCGATCAGGGCAATACCATCGTGGTGATTGAGCACAACCTGGACGTGATTAAAACCGCGGACTGGATTGTCGACCTGGGGCCGGAAGGTGGCAGCGGCGGCGGTGAGATCCTGGTTGCCGGCACGCCGGAAACCGTGGCTAACTGCGAAACGTCGCACACCGCGCGCTTCCTTAAGCCGTTACTGAAGAAGAAATAATCCCCTGCCAGGCGGGCCGTTACTGTAGCGGCCCGCACGCTTACCCGTTTCGGTCAAATTGAACAGAAACAGGCAAGATTTAGACATTTTCAGGCATTTCCCTCCCCGCTCTCAGCTTTTATCATCAATGTTCCCTCTGTGGCCCTTTGCCGTACTCAGGCCACGTCCACCGGCCCCCTACTGCCGGAAGCCGTTCCCCCCATACACTGATGACTGGAGTTACCATGAACATTACGCACGCCTATGCCGCGCATGACGCCAAATCAGCGTTAGTTCCTTTTGATTACACGCCGCGCACCTTGCGCGACCACGATGTGCAAATCAAGGTTCTGTTCTGTGGCGTCTGCCATTCGGATTTACACCAGGCCCGCAACGAATGGAGCAACACCCTTTTTCCGGTGGTTCCCGGCCACGAAATTGTGGGGCGCGTGAGCGCCGTCGGCAACCATGTGTCACGCTATCAGGTCGGCGATTTGGTCGGCGTGGGCTGTATGGTGGACTCCTGCCGCAGCTGTCCGAGCTGTGACGAGGGTCTGGAGCAATATTGTGAAAATGGGTTTACCGGCACCTATAACGGTGAGGATCGACAAACCGGCGCCACCACCTACGGCGGCTACTCCACCGATATGGTGGTAGATCAGGACTTTGTACTTCGCGTACCGGAAAACCTCGATCCTGCCGGTGTCGCCCCCTTACTGTGCGCCGGTATCACCACCTATTCCCCGCTGCGTCAATGGGGCGCCGGGCCGGGTAAAAAGGTGGGCATCGTCGGTCTCGGCGGGCTGGGGCACATGGGCGTTAAACTGGCCCGGGCGATGGGAGCGCATGTGGTGCTGTTCACGACTTCAGCATCCAAAGTCGAAGATGCCAAACGCCTCGGCGCTCACGAAGTGGTGATCTCACGCAATCCGGAAGAGATGGCGCAGCACACCAACAGTTTCGATTTTATTCTTAACACGGTGGCGGCCCAGCACGATCTGAACCCGTTCCTCAATCTGCTGCGCCGTGACGGTACCCTGACGCTGGTTGGCGCACCGGAGCACGACCATCCGTCACCGCAGGTGTTCAACCTGATCATGAAGCGTCGTCGCATCGCCGGTTCACTGATTGGCGGCATTGCAGAAACCCAGGAGATGCTGGATTTCTGCGGCCAGCACGGCATTACCTCGGATATCGAACTGATCCCGATGCAGCAAATCAATGAAGCCTTCGAGCGGATGCTGAAAAGCGACGTGAAATATCGCTTCGTGGTGGATATCGACTCTTTGCGAGCCTAAGCCTCTCGGGCGCCCACAGCGGCGCCCGATTTTCTTACAGCTGCTTTATCACTCGCGCCGGATTGCCGCCGACCACGCAGTTCGCAGGCACGTCCTTGGTCACCACCGCACCGGACGCCACCACCACGTTATCCCCCAGCGTAACGCCGGGATTAATCACCGCACGACCGCCAATCCACACATTATTGCCAATGCGCACCGGCTTGCCGAACTCCGCCCCGCCCACGCGGGTTTCCGCATCCAGCGGATGGGTGGCGGTATAAATATGCACTCCAGGCGCCAGCAGGCAGTTATCACCGATATGCACTTCGCATACGTCGAGGATCACGCAGTCAAAATTGGCGTAGAAATTCTTCCCCAGATAGATGTTGTAGCCGTAATCGCAGCGAAACGTCGGCTCGATAGTGCCCCCCTGATACTGGCCCAGCAGCTCCGCCAATCCCTGTTTACGCAGGTCGCCCTCATCCGGTGACGAATGGTTGTAACGGTGGACCAATTGGCGTGCGCGCTTGCGCTCGCTGCGCAACAGTTCGTCGCCGGCGTCGTACAATTCACCGGCAATCATTTTGCGTTTTTCTTCACTCATCGCCATCTCGCGGCATCCTTTGGTATTTCGGCTTATTGATTAAAAAGCCTAGTCTTTCCTCATCCACAATAAAACGGGAACGTTCCCAATATCGAATCACGATCACAGTTTGGCGGGAAAACAGAAGAAATAAACGAAGGACTCAGGCAGGCGCTACACCTGCCGTTATCTATGGTTAGGCGCGCAATTCCTGGCGCACATGGTCGGGTAACCCTTCCAGCACCAGCTGATAGGAACTGTCGATCAACGTATAGAACTGCGAGTTCGGCAGATTGCCATCAAGAAAGACCGTATTCCAGTGTGCCTTGTTCAGACCGACGCAGGGGACGATCTCCGGGTGATGCTCCCGTAGGCTTTCCGCCAGTTCCGGGCTGGATTTTACCGCCAAAGCAGGTCGTCCCTGTACCTCGCACACCATGGCGAACATAACGTCGCCGACTTTGATCTGGCTGGCCTGCCACTGGTTCTGGTCGCTCTGTTCCGCGCCCGGCTTCGCCATGCAGTATTCCAGCAGTGCTGTGTTATTCATTGGGTTATTCCCCCTGTAACGTGGCCACAACCCGGCGTGAACCGCCGTGGATGCGGTGCTCCCCCAGCCAAATTCCCTGCCATGTGCCCAGCATCAGCCGCCCGTGACCGACAGGCAGCGTCAACGACGTGCCCAACAGAGAGGATTTGATGTGCGCCGGCATGTCGTCCGGCCCTTCGTAGTCATGCTGATAGGGTGCGTTCTCTGGCACCTGACGCAGGAAATGCTGCTCCATGTCGGCTCGCACCGTAGGATCGCAGTTCTCGTTCAGCGTCAGCGAGGCCGAGGTATGCTGCAATAACAGATGCAGCAGGCCAGTTTGCAGGCGGTGTAAGTGGGTTAGCTGGTCAGTAATCTCTTCGGTAACCAGATGAAAACCACGCGCTTTTGCGCTGAGGATTAGCGTTTGCTGATGCCACATAAGTGAGCGCCCCTCAATCAGTATATTCTCTCTCCAGTTTGCGGCAACTCTGGCGGCAAACCGACAACAAAAAAGGAGCGATATCGCTATCGCTCCCTGGCTAACGTCAGTTTACCCTAACAGCTTTTACTGCACGGCGGCAAACGCCTCGGCCACCTGATGCACGTTGTGGTGGTTCAGGCCAGCCATGCAAACGCGTCCACTGTGGATCAGGTACACGCCGAACTCTTCACGCAGGCGATCAACCTGTGCGGCGCTAAAGCCGGTGTAGCTGAACATGCCGCGCTGTGCGAGCAGATAATCGAAGTTCCGTTGCGGCAGGGCGATTTTCAGCGCTTCCACCAGCGTCTTGCGCATCTCGAGAATACGGGTGCGCATGGTTTCCACTTCGGCCAACCACTGGGCTTTCAGCTGCGCGTCGTTCAGCACCTTAGCCACCACCTGCGCACCGAAGTTCGGCGGGCTGGAGTAGTTGCGACGCACCGTGGCCTTCAGTTGCCCCAACACGCGTCCGGCCGCTTCTTCGCTTTCACACACCACCGACAGGCCGCCGACGCGTTCGCCGTACAGCGAGAAAATTTTCGAGAAGGAATTGCTCACCAGGCATGGCAGACCGGCCGCAGCAATAGTGCGGATAGCGTAGGCATCATCGGCAATGCCGCCGCCGAAGCCCTGATAAGCGATATCGAGGAACGGGATCAGTTCCCGCTCGGCGATCACTTTGACCACTTCATCCCACTGAGTGTGGGTCAGGTCGGAACCTGTCGGGTTATGGCAGCACGGGTGCAGCAATGCGATGCTGTGCTTCGGCAGCTGTTTCAACGCGCTCAGCATGGCGTCAAATTTCACGCCCAGGCTTTCGCTGTCGAAGTACGGATAGGTGTTCACTTTGAACCCAGCGCCGCCAAAGATGGCAACGTGGTTTTCCCAGGTCGGATCGCTGACCCACACCTGCGAATCCGGGAAGTAGCTTTTCAGGAAGTCGGCACCGACTTTCAGCGCGCCGGAACCGCCCACGGTTTGAATGGTGGCGATGCGCCCTTGCTGCAGCATCGGGTGTTCGGCACCGAACAGCAAATGTTGGATCGCCGTGCGGTAAGGCAGCAGACCTTCCATCGGCAGGTACACCGATGCCCCCTGATCCACGCTGTTCAGCTGCACTTCTGCCGCAGCAACCGCTTTCATCTGCGGGATAATACCCTGCTCATCATAGTAAAGGCCGATACTCAGGTTAACCTTGTGCGCACGTGAGTCTTTTTTGAATTTTTCCATCAGCGACAGGATCGGGTCACCTGCGTAGGCATCAACATTCTGGAACACGGATTATTCTCCTGGATTATGGTGAGTAGGCACAGCGTTACGCTCCTAATATAGACGGAAAAGGCCGTTCAGTTTGAGCTTTATCTCGCAACCGGCAACAAACCATTTTCCTTGATTCGGTTGAGCACCACCGCCGTTTTGATATGCGCCACGCTTTTGTGGCGGGACAGCGTCTGGCTGATCAAATCGTCCAGTGCCGGCAGGTCCGCCACCGCAACCTTCAGCAGATAATCAGCATCGCCGGTGGTTTTGTAAGCGTCAAGAATGGCGTCCACTTCTTCCAGCATCTGATGGAAACTGTCGATCTGCTCCTGAGCATGGTGGGTCAGGCTCACTTCTATCAGGCCAACCAACCCTAGCCCGACGGCCTCCGGTGCCAGTCGCGCGTGGTAACCGCGGATCAGTTGCGCCTGTTCCAGGCTGATACGCCGCCGCGAACACTGGGATGCCGACAGCCCCACCAGATCGCTCAGCTCCTGATTGGTCAGACGGCCATTGGCCTGTAACAGCGTCAGGATTTTCATATCAAAATCGTCAATGTTGTACATAGCCACCTGTAAACTGTGTTAATAAATGTTGACGTTACAGCCTATCAGTTTTTTGACTGTGGATACCCTTCCCGCGCCGAGGTTGTGAAGCGCACAGCAGCAATGCCGGACGTTTCCGCCTGCCAATGGCATAAAAAACGGGTAACTCGCGCAAGTCAGCAACAATGAGCGGTTAAATAGCGCATAAAACCACGAATGTATAATAAGGATGCCGATGAAAAGATTTCTCCCTCTCGCACTGCTGGTTGCCGCCGGAAGCGCCAGCGCACAATCGCATTTGGATAAGGTGATACAACAAGGCACGCTGGAAGTGTGTACCACCGGCGATTACAAACCCTATACCTTCCAAAAAGAAGACGGCAGCTACGAAGGCATTGATATCGCCATGGCGGAATCGCTGGCAAAAAGCCTAGGCGCCAAGGTGAAATGGGTGAAAACCAGTTGGAAAACCCTGACGCCGGACTTTGTCGCCGGCAAATGTGATATCGCCATGGGCGGCATCTCAGTCACCTTGCAACGTCAAAAGCAGGTGTTCTTCGCCGACCCGTTGGATACCGACGGCAAGATCCCGTTAGTGCGCTGCACCGACGTGAAGAAATACCGCACCATTGACCAGATCAATAAAGCGTCCGTGCGCCTGCTTGAGCCGGCGGGCGGCACCAACGAGGCCTTTGTCCACGCCTATCTGCCCAAGGCCAAACTGACGTTGACCCATGATAATTTGGGGATTTTCCAGCAGTTGGTCGACAAGAAAGCCGATGTGATGATCACCGACGCTTCCGAGGCGCAGTATCAGCAAAAACGCTATCCGAAGCTGTGCGCGGTCAACCCGAAAAAGCCGATGCAGTATGGCGAAAAGGCTTACATGCTGCCGCGTGACGATTTGAGCTGGAAGCTGTATGTGGATCAGTGGCTGCACCTGGCCAAGGCGACCGGTGAGTATCAAAGCATTATCGATCAGTGGTTGGCAGTGAAGAAGTAACTCAATATAACGGGGCCGCTGCCTGGCGGCCCCTCAATGGGCTTATTCGCCGATATATTCCATCGCCACGCGCTGCGTCAGTTTGGTAATCAGTTCATAAGCACTGATGCCGGTGCATTCGGCGATGCGTTCGACCGGTAACTCCTGCCCCCACAGCACCACCTCATCCCCGACCTTGTCGGTCGCGTTCGGCCCCAGATCGACCGACATCATGTCCATCGACACCCGGCCCACGATCGGCACTTCACGGCCGTTGAGCCACACCGGCGTACCGGAAGGCGCGCTGCGCGGGTAACCGTCGCCGTAACCCATCGCCACCACGCCCAAGCGAGTATCACCTTCACTGACCCAGGTGCCACCGTAGCCTACGGACTCGCCGGCCTTGTGCTCACGCACCGCGATCAGGTTGGACTTGAGCGTCATCACCGGCTGCAGATCAAACTGGCTGCCGTTGGCGTCCTCCATCGGCGAGACGCCATACAGGATAATGCCTGGGCGAACCCAGTCGTTATGCGCATCTGGCCACAGCAGGGTACCGCCGGAGGCGGCAATAGAACGCTGGCCCGGTTTACCACGGGCAAACTGTTCAAAGCACTGCATTTGTTTGAGCGTGGCATCGGAACTCGGCTCATCGGCACGGCTGAAGTGGCTCATGATATTCACCGGCTGCACCACATTGCGGCAGGCGCTCAGACGCTGATAAAACGCCTCGGCATGCTCAGGGCGGACCCCCAGACGATGCATGCCGGTATCCAGCTTCATCCACACCGGCACCGGACGCGCCAGCGTGGCCTGCTCCAGCGCTTCAAGCTGTTCGATACTGTGCACGGCGGTTTCGATGTTATTGGCCACCAGCACCGGCAGATCCTCGGCCGAGAAGAAGCCCTCGAGCATCAGGATGGGTTTGACGATGCCACCGGAGCGCAGCTTCAACGCCTCGCCAATGCGGGCCACGCCGTAACAGTCGGCATCTTGCAGGGTGTGGGCTGTTTCCAGCAGGCCATGTCCATAAGCGTTTGCTTTCACAACGGCAATCAGGCGACTTTGTGGCGCCTGACGGCGCACCTGTTGCAGATTATGTCGCAGAGCGCGGCGGTCGATTACAGCGGTTGCCGCTTTCATTTCAGTTCCTTAGCTGATTATTCGTCATCATACTGTGGCCCCGCATAGTTATCGAAGCGCGACCACTGGCCGTTAAAGGTAAGGCGTACGGTACCGATTGGGCCGTTACGCTGCTTACCCAGAATAATTTCGGCAATCCCTTTCAGATCGCTGTTCTCGTGATAAACCTCATCACGGTAGATGAACATAATCAGGTCGGCGTCCTGCTCGATGGAGCCGGACTCACGCAGGTCGGAGTTGACCGGGCGCTTGTCGGCACGCTGCTCCAGGCTTCGGTTCAGCTGCGACAGCGCCACCACCGGTACCTGCAGCTCTTTCGCCAGGGCTTTTAACGAGCGGGAGATCTCGGCAATTTCCAACGTTCGGTTGTCGGAGAGCGACGGCACGCGCATCAACTGCAGGTAGTCGATCATGATCAGGCTGATGCCGTCATGTTCACGGAAAATACGCCGCGCACGGGAGCGCACTTCGGTTGGCGTCAGGCCAGAGGAGTCGTCAATGTACATATTGCGCTTCTCCAGCAGGATACCCATGGTGCTGGAAATTCGCGCCCAGTCCTCATCGTCCAACTGGCCGGTACGAATACGGGTCTGATCCACACGCGACAGCGAGGCCAGCATACGCATCATGATCTGGTTGCAGGGCATTTCCAGGCTGAAAATCAGCACGGGCTTGTCCTGCGTCATCGCGGCGTGTTCGCACAGGTTCATGGCGAAGGTGGTTTTACCCATTGCAGGACGGGCGGCGACGATGATCAGATCCGATTTTTGCAAACCGGCGGTTTTCTTATTGAGATCCTGATAGCCGGTATCCACCCCGGTGACGCCATCGTGCGGCTGCTGATACAGCTGCTCAATACGCGCAACGGTATCTTCCAGGATACGCTCGATCCCTTTTGGACCCTCATCTTTACTGGCGCGGTTTTCCGCGATTTGGAATACCCGCGATTCGGCTAAATCGAGCAGATCTTCGCTGCTGCGCCCTTGCGGATCGTAGCCGGCGTCAGCGATCTCATTGGCCACCGAGATCATCTCACGCACTACCGCACGTTCACGCACGATATCCGCATAAGCGCCGATGTTGGCAGCGCTTGGGGTGTTTTTCGATAATTCGGCCAGATAGGCGAAGCCGCCGACAGAGTCCAGTTCGCCCCGCTGTTCCAGCGATTCGGACAGGGTGATCAAATCGATAGGCCGACTCATCTCCAGCAGGCGCTGCATCTCGGTAAAGATCAGGCGGTGCGGGCGGCTGAAGAAATCATTGGAGACCACGCGTTCCGCCACGTTATCCCAACGTTCGTTATCCAGCATCAAACCGCCCAACACTGACTGCTCAGCCTCCAGCGAATGTGGCGGCATCTTCAGCCCTTCCATCTGGCGATCGCGGGGACGTTCTCTGGCTTCGTCTGCGTTTGTTTTGTTGGTTGGTTTTTTTCCTGCCATGAAGCGTATTCTTAATCCGGTTGCGAATGAAGGATCCTGACGCGAGAGTATACGTGATTTTTATCTGTGATTCCTGCGGCATAACCGATGCAAAAAAGGTATCAATCCGCGCGCGGACAAACTGGATCGCCAATACTAAAACGCGTAGGGTGAAATCAGACACCCACACGAGGTACTGATATGGCCAAGCGCATTCAATTCTCCGCCACCGGCGGCCCTGAAGTGTTGCAATACGTTGATTTTACCCCACCAGACCCGGCAGCCGGTGAGGTGCAGATCGAGAACAAGGCGATCGGCATCAACTATATCGACACCTACATACGCAGCGGGTTATACCCGCCCGCCAGCCTGCCAAGCGGGTTGGGCACCGAGGCGGCCGGCGTGGTCACCAAGATCGGCGCAGGAGTCAGCGCGCTGAAGCCGGGTGACCGCGTGGTTTACGCCCAGTCAACGCTCGGTGCTTACAGCGAAGTACACAACGTCGCGCAGGAAAAAGTGGCCATCCTGCCGCACAATTTGAGTTTCGAGCAAGGGGCAGCCTCATTCCTGAAGGGGCTGACGGTGCATTACCTGCTGCGTCAAACCCATGAGGTGCAGCCGGGTGAAGTGTTCCTGTTCCATGCTGCCGCAGGCGGTGTCGGGTTGATTGCCTGCCAGTGGGCCAAAGCGCTCGGGGCGAGGTTAATCGGCAGCGTCGGTTCCGACGAAAAAGCCGAGCTGGCGAAGCGTGCCGGCGCCTGGGCCACCATCAATTACCATAAGGAAGACATCGCCCAGCGCGTCGCCGAACTGACCCAGGGCGAAAAAGTCGGCGTGGTGTATGACTCTGTGGGCCAAAGTACCTGGCAAGCCTCGCTCAATAGCCTCAAGCGACGTGGGCTGATGGTGAGCTTTGGCAACGCCTCCGGCCCGGTTACCGGAGTCGATCTGGCGTTGCTGAACCAGAAAGGCTCTCTGTATGTCACTCGCCCTTCCCTCAATGGCTACATCACCAGCCGCGCGGAACTGCAATTTGCCAGCAATGAGCTGTTTTCATTGATCGGCAGCGGGGCCATCAAGGTCGACGTGAAGGAAGAGCAGAAGTTTGCGCTGGCTGACGCACAACGTGCGCATCAGGTGCTGGAAAGCCGTAATACCAGCGGCTCAAGCCTGCTGATCCCTGGTCGTTGAGTTGGAAAAAAGATCGCTAAAATTAGGTATAACGTGCGGTGGTACATCGTCTAAAGGCGAAGAGTGGAATATGATCTTCCGGCAATTCACGTTGTTCAATAGGGAAATAGCTCTGAAATGAAAATAAAAATGCTGGTTACAGCGCTGGTTTTCGCCGCAGCTCCAGCGTTGGCCACCGCAGCGCAGGCAGCGACGCCAAACGCAGAAAAAGATGCATTGATGAAATACCCTTACTCTGCCGCCTATACGCAATGTATGAGCAGGCCAGATGTCGGCACGCCAAGTATGGCTGCCTGCATTGACACAGAGTTCAATCTTTGGGATGCACGCCTGAACAAGTCCTATAAGGAAGCGCTCAAGTTTAAGGCGGCTCCAAAAGCCTGGCGTGAGGCACAGCGTAACTGGCTGAAGTTCAAAGACAGCCAATGCCAGGCGCTGGTGGCAGCACCGCATGGCTCCGGCGATGCACTGGATGCGGCTTCATGCCAACTGAACATGACCATTGAACGCACGTTGCAGCTTGAAAGCGACGACTGGCCAAGATCTTAATATTGCTGGATTATCAGTAACAAAAAGGGCTCCGTAAGGAGCCCTTTTTGTTACTGCGTTTGTAGGGGTAGAGCAGAGTCCGCCAGAGACAGTGGGTTGCTTGAGCAACGCTCGTATTGGGTATTATTGTCTCTTGCGGTGATGAAATCGGTCGCATCGCTGCATCGGCAAACATCCTAACAGCCCCGAGTCGCAAAAAAAATGGCTAATGCGCCGCACCGGCCGTTTAAACGTCAAGTTGTGATCGCTGCCGCATTAAGAACGCCTCTGTTGCTCGATTTTCAGCGTGACCGACTGATTATTCGACAAAAAATTAATAGCGGCGTATTGAAGGCTTCTGCATTGAACGGTAGATCCAAACGCCAACCACCGCCAAAATCAGCCACGGCAACAGCTTAATCACCATCGCAAACAGCCCGCCAATCAGCATGAATGCCGCGGCCACCAGCAACGCCGCGAATACGCCCAGCAACGAAATGCCCGTCACCATCAGCATGACGACAAAGCCGACCAGAAAGAAGAGTTCCAACATGATTTTGCTCCTTCGCAAAACAAAGTATCTGCGAAGGTATTACAAGAAGCGTGCCAAAATGGTGAGAGGACTAAGTTATTGAAATTGAAAAAAAGGCATGCCGCATCACGCAACATGCCTGGTCAAAAACACTAACTGTTAGTCAGAATTTTATCTCTATTACGCCATCTCGGTGCGCGGTAGGCGAACCAAATCCAGCGCCTGCTCAACCACGCGTGCATCGGCCCCTGGCTTATGGGCATTCTCACTCAGGTGACGGCGCCACTGACGGGCACCGGGCACGCCCTGGAACAACCCAAGGATATGGCGGGTGATATGGCCCAAATAAGTGCCCTTCGACAGCTCGCGTTCAATGTACGGATACAACGATTCGATAATCGCTATGCTGTCCATAACTTCGCTTTGGCAGCCAAACAGTTCACTGTCGACCCGCGCCAGAATGCCCGGGTTCTGGTAGGCTTCGCGCCCCATCATCACGCCATCCAGATGCTGCAGATGCTGTTTCGCCTCTTCCAGCGTTTTCACCCCCCCGTTAATCGCCAGAGTGAGCGTCGGGAAATCCCTTTTTAACTGGTACACGCGCGGATAATCCAGCGGCGGCACTTCGCGGTTCTCTTTCGGACTCAGGCCCGACAACCATGCCTTGCGGGCATGAATGGTAAACATGTCACATTCACCGCGCCCGGCGACGGTGGCGATGAAATCGCACAGAAACTCGTAGCTGTCCTGATCGTCAATACCAATGCGGGTTTTCACCGTCACCGGGATCGACACCACGTCGCGCATCGCCTTGATGCAGTCGGCAACCAGCGTTGCCTGCCCCATCAGGCAGGCACCGAACATGCCGTTCTGTACCCTATCCGACGGGCAACCGACGTTGAGGTTGATCTCGTCGTAGCCGCGCTGCTCAGCCAGTTTGGCGCAGTGCGCCAGCGCAGCCGGATCGCTGCCGCCCAGTTGCAGCGCCACAGGATGTTCTTCTTCGCTGTAGGCCAGATAGTCGCCCTTACCGTGGATAATCGCGCCGGTAGTCACCATCTCGGTGTACAGCAAGGTTTCCTTGGTCAACAAGCGGTGGAAGTAACGGCAATGACGATCGGTCCAGTCGAGCATCGGCGCGATGGAAAAACGATTGGCGGCGTATTTTGGGGCGTTATTGTCTGTCGTCATGCTGGGCTACTGGCTACCTGATTCTGTCTGGGGTTCAACGAACGGCATGCTGCCGCAAACGGCTATTATAACGACAATCGGCGGCGTTGGGAAAACCGCTGTGTCGCCGATAAAAAAGCACCGGCAAAAGCGAATAAAAAGAGGCTGTCAGGTGTTCTCTCTGTAAGGCCGCAGTTCTGCGTCCTTCATGATGAGGAAATAACCATGAACAGTTTCGTTAAACGCCTGCTGCTGCCAGTCATTGCCGGTTCACTGCTGTTTTCCTGTACCGCTCTGGCGATGGGCGGCGATGGCAGCGGTCAAACCACGCCAACCTGCCCCAAAGGCCAGATATACGATACGAAAACCAAAACCTGCATGGTGGATAAAAGCAGCATGGTCAGCGACAACGATCGCACGAACTATGCCTATGCGCTGGCCAAAAGCGGCCGCTATCAGGAAGCGCTGGATGTGCTGAATACCCTCAAAGATCCCAACACTGCCGTGGCGCTGAATTACCGCGGCTATGCCACCCGCAAGCTCGGCCGCACCGACGAAGGGATCGGCTACTATTTAAAATCAGTGGCGCTCGATCCGAAATACCCCAAAGTCCGCGAATACCTGGGTGAGGCTTATATGATCAAAGGGCGTCAGGACCTGGCGAAGGAGCAGCTTAAGGTTATTCAATCGCTGTGCGGTACCGGTTGTGAAGAGTACCGAGATCTGGCGGCGGCTATCGATCATCACCCTGAATCGTAAAACCCGGAGGCAAACATCAGCAGCGACGCGATCCGCAACGAAATCGGCCAATATCTCTCCCGCCTGTGGCGCTATGGCTTGGTGCTGACCCACCGGCGGGACGTAGCCGACGACTTGGTTCAGGCCACCTGCGTGCGGGCGTTGGAACGCGCCGCACAGTTTGCCGTGGGAACGCGTATGGACCGCTGGTTATTTTCCATTCTTCACTCCATCTGGTTGAACGAGGTCCGCTCTCAGCACATTCGCCAGGGACAGGGCTTTGTCGACGTTGACGAACTGGCCGGTGCGGAAAACGGCGAGCAGCCGATTTGGGCCAATGAGGTGATGCAACGGGTTAATCAACTGCCGGAGGCGCAGCGCAATACGTTGTTTCTGGTGTACGTGGAGGAACTTTCTTACCGGGAAGCCGCTGAGGTGCTGGGTGTGCCCATTGGCACCATCATGAGCCGTCTGGCGGCGGCACGGCTGCGGTTGGCGAACGACAGCCTGCTGCAAACCCGTACCCCGCAGGTAAAAGGAGAACAATCATGAGTTCAGCCTACGCAACGGATGAACTGCTGGTCGCCTATCTGGATAATCAGTTGGACCCACAGCAACGCCACCGGCTGGAACAGCGTCTGGCCGGCGAACCGGCGTTGGCAGAACGCTTGTCGTTGCTGGAGCGCAGCAGCTTGCCCTTTAAGCAAGCCTTTGCGCCTTTGCTTGATGAAGCGCCGGTGCAAAGATTGCAGTCAAAATTGCCACTTATCGTCCCCTCGCCACCGCACGCTATCAGCCGCCGTGGCCTGATTGCCGCCGCCGTCGCTTTTCTGGCACTGGGCATCGCAGGCGATCGCGCCTATCTGCAGCTCAGCCAACCGGATGACAACTGGCGGAGCCTGGTCGCTCAATATATGGCGTTGTACAGCCCGGAAACGCTGATGGGTTTTGAAGGCTCCGCAGCGCAGATTACCAGTCAACTACAGCACACCGGTTATCGGCTGGGCATCGCGCTTCCTCTGTCGCAACTGACGTTGCAAGGGGCCGAACTGAAAAACGCCCGTGTGCTGGCGTACGACGATCGCCGTATTGCTCAATTAACCTGGTTGGATGCGCGGTACGGTGTTTTGGCACTGTGTATTATCCAGCAACCGGGCAAGTCGCAGCCCGCCGAGAGCGAACAACGCCTGGGAATGAATGTGGTCTATTGGTCCGATAGCAGACACAGTTTCATGCTGATTGGCCATAATCCGGCAGTGGAAATGGTCAGATTGGCCAGTCAATTACAGCGTTCGCTGACCGCCTAAGAGCCTACGCGAAGCCATAGCCTGCGAGAACGGCACGGAACATCGTGAATACCATCACATTTCCGGCTAACAACGGGCGCTAAACCGGACGTTTAATGCGCCATACTGGCAGAAAAGTGGCCGACTCTCGGCGATTTGGCTGAAGCATGGTAAAATCGGCTTTTTTACGTACCGGGAAATTTGCCATGAACTCAAGCACCCAGGAAAAGCTGCTGGCGCAGGCTGAACAACTCTGCCAGCAACGCAATGTGCGGCTGACACCGCAGCGGCTGGAAGTGTTACGCCTGATGGCACAACAGCCCGGTGCCATCAGCGCTTACGACCTGCTGGATTTGCTGCGCGTAGCCGAACCCCAGGCCAAACCCCCCACGGTTTACCGTGCATTGGATTTCCTGTTGGAACAAGGCTTTATTCATCGCGTGGAATCGGCGAACAGCTATGTGTTGTGCCATCATTTTGAACAGCCGATGCATACTTCCGCACTGTTCATTTGCGATCGCTGCGGCCAGGTGACTGAGCGCACAACCGAAGGGATCGAAGAGACGCTGCAAAAGCTGGCTAAAGAGTCAGGATTTGCCCTACGTCACAGCGTGGTAGAAGCCCATGGCCTGTGTGAGGGTTGCGTTGAGGTAGAAGCCTGCGACAGCAAACATGATTGCGGCGAACACGATCACAGCATCGCTATCAAGAAGAAATAAGAGGGTATCAGGTACCTCCCTGTACCTTCGGCCATAGCGTCAAGGGGATTGAAACGCCTGGCCATCAGCATAGTTTACGGCCGCAATCCGCTGCGGCCTATCGCACTACCAGCGATACTTGTTGTGGTCTTCCCAGGATTTCACTTCTTTCTCGGCCGCCTCTTTCTGGTAGCCGTAGCGTTCCTGAATTTTACCGACAAGCTGTTCGCGTTTCCCTTCAATGACCGTCAAATCATCATCGGTCAGCTTGCCCCATTTTTCCTTCACTTTCCCTTTAAACTGCTTCCAGTTACCGTCGGCTTGATCTTTGTTCATAACCTCTCCGTTACCTGTGATTAGTCAGTTTTAAAAACTTGTCGCTGGGCTTAACTGAGTAATAATCATGGTCAATTGACCTAAAATGAAGGGAATGTCATTCCAATTCATTCCGCCAGCCACATGATTAACTATAGCAACAGATATCGATAAATAACAAAAAACCAGAATAAAAATTCAACAAAACAACAAAATTCAGTAAAACACCCGAAATAACAGTCAGTAAGCGGGACTAAATCGACGCGATAATATGTAACTCAATATGAATACAAAACATTAGTTAATTTTATGATAACGTCTCATTGTGAGCCGTTGGATCCGCGGCAAACCAGGTACCGCGCAGCCTGTGGCGGTGCCAAATCCAGCCGAGCGCGATGCCGCGCAGAGAAAGAAAGACCGCCAGCGCCAGCCATAAACCATGATTGCCCAAGGCGGGTACGGTCAGCAGCGTCAAACCATAGCCGGCCGCTGCCACGGCCATGCTGTTGCGCATTTCTGCTCCTCGGGTGGCGCCAATAAACATGCCGTCCAGCAAATAGCACCATACGCCCACCAATGGCAGCACCACCTGCCACGGCAGATAGTGGCCGGCCAGCGCACGCAGTTCCGGTAACGAGGTCAAGGCGGCGATAATATGCTGACCGGCAACGGCATAAACCAGGCCAAAGGCCAACGCGACCAGACAGGCTTGTCGGCAAGCCGCACGCCACACCTTGCGCAGTTGGCTATCGTCGCGCGCGCCATAGGCATGGCCAGAATGCGCTTCAACCGCGTAGGCAAAACCGTCGAGCGCATAGGCGGTAAAGGTCAGTAAGTTCATCAGCACCGCATTCACCGCCACCACTTCACCGCCAAGCCGGGCACCGAAGATGGTCAAAGAAGCGAAACACAGCTGCAGCAGCAGGGAACGCAGCATAATGTCGCGATTCAGCGCCAGTAAACGCCGCAGGTTGCCACGCCAGGCAGTGCGCAGCATCGGCATGGAAATGCCACGTAGGCGCATGACCCGCCAGGACAGCCATAAGCCCAGCAGCAGCGTGGCATACTCAGAAATAGCGGTTGCCGTCGCCGCACCTTGCACGTTCCAGCCCAGCCCCATCACCAGCCAGATATCCAGTACAATATTCAATAAGTTGCCGACAATCAGCAGGATCACCGGCGCACGTACGTATTGCACGCCAAGCAGCCAGCCCAGGATAACCATGTTCGCCAATGCCGCCGGTGCGCTCAGCCAGCGGATCTCGAGGAATAATCGGGCCTGCTCCAGCACCGCCTCGTCGCCACCGACGATTTTCAGCGCCAGTTCGATCAGCGGATGGCGCAGCAAGACAATGGCCACACCGGCCAACGCCGCCAGCAGCAGCGGTTGCATAAAGGCGCGCGCCAATCCCTGTGGGTTTTGTGCGCCCAGAGCCTGCGCAGTCAGACCGGTGGTGCTCATACGCAGGAACAACAACAGCATGAACAGGAAGCTGGTCGCCATCGCTCCCACCGCCACACCGCCCAGATAAACAGGGCTGTCGAGGTGACCGATCACTGCGGTATCCACCAGCCCAAGCAACGGCACGGTGATATTGGAGAAAATCATTGGCAGCGCCAGGCGCCACAAGGCTTTATCGGTATCGCTGGTGAAGGCGGAGAGCAGGCGCATAGTGAAATGTTCCCGTGGCAATGCGGTTTTAATCGATCAGAAATGACATCGCCCCAGAGCTGGGGCGATTTAAATCAAAGGGCAGCGTGCAGGCTTATGGGTTAAACCCAGTCGCCGTTGCGGATCACGCCGACCGCCAAGCCTTCAATGGTGAAGTTCTGCTGACGCAGATCAACCACAATCGGCTGGAACTCACTGTTTTCCGGTAGCAGCTCAACCACGTTACCGTGCTTTTTCAGCCGCTTGACCGTAACTTCATCTTCGATGCGCGCCACAACCACCTGGCCATTACGCACGTCCTGAGTTTTATGCACCGCCAGCAGGTCACCGTCCAGAATACCGATATCACGCATCGACATACCGTTAACCCGCAGCAGGAAATCCGCGCTCGGTTTGAACAGGGAAGGATCCACCTTGTAGTGACCTTCGATATGCTGCTGTGCCAGCAGCGGCTCACCGGCAGCCACGCGGCCAATCAGCGGTAAACCCTCTTCATCTTCCATCAGCAACCGAATGCCGCGCGAAGCGCCGGAGACAATTTCGATGACGCCTTTACGCGCCAGCGCTTTCAGATGTTCTTCTGCGGCATTTGGCGAACGGAACCCCAGACGCATGGCGATCTCGGCACGCGTCGGCGGCATGCCAGTGGACGAAATATGATCGCGAATCAGATCATAGACCTCTTGCTGTCTGGTAGTTAGTGCTTTCATTCCGCCCCCTGTTTGTTTATACAGTCTTGCTGTGAGTATATACAGGTAAGTGCGGCTTGGGAACCGAAGAATGAATAAAAATCAGGGATTAGCGACCCGGATCGCAACGAGCTTGCTCTGCTCAGACAAAGTGCTGCCACAGCACCGCGCCCCAAACAAACAGCGCCAAAATAACCGCCAGCAAAACTGCCGCCGACCCCATATCCTTGGCCCGGCCGGACAGCTCGTGATACTCGGTCCCCACCCGGTCAACAATCGCCTCAATCGCGCTGTTGAGCATCTCGACAATCATCACCAGCACCACCGACCCAATCAGTAAAATGCGCGCTATCGCACCCACGTCCAGCCAAATCGCCAGTATGATAGCCAGCACGGTCACCACCAACTCCTGGCGGAACGCCGCTTCGTGCTGCCAGGCAGCGGAAAAACCTTTATAAGAGTAGCCGGCGGCTTTAATAATACGGGTCAGGCCGGTTGCTTGGTTCGTCATGTTTTTAGTGCCTTTCGCAGAGGTAAGTCATAATTAAACAGTCTAGGCCAGGAAGCGCTCACGGCTCCCGGTTTTCCAACACCACAGATCTGCTACCCGGTTTCTGGTATGCTTGCGGCGCATTGCTAACAAGAGGCTTCACGTTGTTATGTCAGGTTGGCGTAAAATTTATTATAAACTATTGAATTTACCACTCAAATTGTTGGTAAGAAGTAAGGTTATCCCTTCAGATCCGGTCACGGAGTTAGGGTTGGATCCCTCACGGCCGATTTTGTATGTTTTACCTTATAATTCCAAGGCGGATTTACTGACGCTGCGCACCCAGTGCCTGGCGCAGGATTTGCCCGATCCTCTCGAACCGCTGGAAATAGACGGCACCGTGCTGCCCAGCCACGTGTTTATTCACGACGGCCCGCGCGTATTCCGCTACTACACGCCGAAAGAAGAGTCGGTAAAACTGTTCCACGACTATCTGGATCTGCACCGCAGTAACCCGGATCTCGATATTCAGATGCTGCCGGTTTCGGTGATGTTTGGCCGCTCTCCGGGGCGCGAAGGCCACGGCACACCGCATCTGCGCTTGCTAAATGGCGTGCAGAAATTCTTCGCCGTGCTGTGGCTCGGCCGCGATAGCTTTGTGCGCTTCTCCAATACCGTTTCGCTGCGCCGCATGGCGACCGAGCACGGCACGGACAAGATCATCGCGCAAAAGCTGGCCCGCGTAGCCCGGATGCACTTCTCACGTCAGCGTCTGGCCGCCGTAGGCCCAAGCCTGCCGGCCCGTCAGGACCTGTTCAACAAGCTGTTGGCGTCCAAAGCGATCGAAAAAGCGGTCGAAGACGAAGCGCGCAGTAAAAAAATCTCCCACGAAAAAGCCCAGCAAAATGCCATTGCATTGATGGAAGAGATTGCCGCCGACTTCTCTTATGAGACGGTGCGCCTTTCCGACCGTGTGCTGAGCTGGACCTGGAACCGCTTGTATCAGGGCATCAACGTCACCAACGCCGAACGCGTGCGTCAGCTGGCGCAGGACGGCCACGAGATCGTGTATGTGCCCTGTCACCGCAGCCACATGGACTATCTGCTGTTGTCCTATGTGTTGTACCACCAGGGCCTGGTGCCGCCGCACATTGCTGCCGGTATTAACCTCAACTTCTGGCCGGCCGGGCCGATCTTCCGCCGCCTGGGCGCGTTCTTTATCCGCCGGACCTTCAAAGGCAACAAGCTGTACTCGACGGTGTTCCGTGAATACCTCGGCGAGCTGTTTACCCGCGGTTACTCGGTCGAGTACTTTGTCGAAGGCGGGCGTTCCCGTACCGGGCGTTTGCTGGAGCCGAAGACCGGCACCCTGTCGATGACCATTCAGGCGATGCTGCGCGGCGGGGCCCGCCCTATCACGCTGGTGCCGATCTACATCGGTTACGAGCACGTGATGGAAGTGGGTACCTACGCCAAAGAGCTGCGTGGCGCCACCAAGGAAAAAGAGAGCCTGCTGCAGATGCTGCGCGGCTTGCGCAAACTGCGTAATCTCGGCCAAGGCTACGTGAACTTCGGCGATCCCCTGCCGTTGACCACCTACCTGAACCAGAATGTGCCGCAGTGGCGCGAATCGATTGACCCGATCGAATCCCAGCGCCCAAGCTGGCTGACGCCGACGGTCAACGATCTGGCGGCCAAGATTATGGTGCGCATCAACAATGCCGCAGCGGCCAACGCCATGAACCTGTGTTCCACGGCGTTACTGGCTTCTCGCCAGCGCTCGTTAACCCGCGAGCAGTTGCTTGAACAGTTGGAATGCTATCTGCAACTGATGCGCAACGTGCCTTATGCCGATGACGTTACCGTGCCGACTCAAACGCCGGATGAGTTGCTGGATCACGCGCTGAACATGAACAAGTTCGAGGTGGAGAAGGATAACATCGGCGATATCATCATTCTGCCGCGCGAGCAGGCGGTGCTGATGACCTATTACCGCAACAATATCCATCACCTGCTGGTTCTGCCGTCTCTGATTGCCACTATCGTGATGCACCATCGCCGGGTATCTCGCGTTGAACTGCTGCGCCAGATTGGTTTGATTTACCCGATGCTGAAAGCCGAGCTGTTCCTGCACAACGACAAGGAACAACTGCCGGAAGTGCTGCAACCGCTGATCGAGGAAATGATCCGTCAGCAATTGATCTGCGATAAAGGCGACGATCTGGTACTGAATCCAGCACGTATCCGTCCGTTGCAGCTGCTGGCCGCCGGTGTCCGTGAAACCTTGCAGCGCTACGCCATCACCATGTCTATCCTCAGCGCCAACCCGAGCATTAACCGCGGTGCGCTGGAGAAAGAGAGCCGTATCATGGCGCAGCGTTTGTCCGTGCTGCACGGCATCAACGCACCGGAGTTCTTCGACAAGGCGGTATTCTCCACTCTGGTGGCTACGTTGCGTGAAGAAGGCTACATCAATGATATTGGCGATGCGGTGCGTGAGCACACCCTAGAGGTGTACAACATGCTGAGCGACCTGATTACCCCGGAAATCAAACTGACCATTGAAAGCGTCAGCATGCCGGCGGAAACCAACGCTCTGCCGGAAGCGATTGAACCGGAAGAGAAAGACCAGTAATACGTTGATAAAAAAACAAAAAGGCACCCCAGGGTGCCTTTTTTACTGTCCGAACGCGGTCAACTTTGCCAGTAACTCAGCGCAATACCGATAAACAGTACCAGCCCGACGTAGTTGTTATCCAGGAACGCTTTGAAGCAGGCATCCCGTTCACGACCGGCAATTTGTTTTTGCTGATGGATAAACAGGGCTCCCGCCAGCAACAGCGACCAATAAAACGCGCCGCTCAACTGCGCCAGATAGCCCACCCACAGCATCAGCAGCAAGGTGGCGAACTGCAGCAGGCCGACGATCAGTTTGTCGTAACGGCCGAACAAAATGGCGGTGGATTTCACGCCAATCTTCAGATCATCGTCGCGATCGACCATGGCATACAGCGTATCGTAAGCTACCGTCCAGCAGATGTTGGCCAGCAGCAGCAGCCAGCAGCTCAGCGGCAACGATTCGCTGACGGCGGCGTAGGCCATCGGAATGCCCCAACCAAACGCAGCGCCCAATACGAACTGCGGCAAATGAGTGACCCGCTTCATAAACGGATAGGCCCATGCCAGCGCCAACGCCGCCAGAGACAGCCAGATGGTCATCGCATTCAGCGTCAGCACCAGCGCGAACGAAATCAGCACCAGCACCACAAACAGGATCTTGGCCTCTTTTTCGCTCACCCGGCCGCTGGGCATTGGGCGTCCGGCGGTACGCTTCACATGGCCATCGACGGCGCGATCGGCATAATCATTCACCACACAGCCGGCGGCACGCATCAGGAAAACCCCGACCACGAACACCAGCAGGATAGACAACGACGGCACGCCCTTCCCCGCCAGCCACAGCGCCCACAGCGTCGGCCACAGCAACAGCAAGGTGCCAATAGGTTTATCGATGCGCATCAGATGGCTATAAGCCTGCCATTTACTTTGAATCACGCTTCCCTCCAAGGTATTTCCTCTCCTCATCATTCGGGGTCAGTACTGCCCGCGGCGTACAGCGGCGAAGCCGGTAGAAACAGTTCGGTCAGCAACAGCGGTTTACCCGCCAGCCGCAGGCGGGAACGGCGTGCCCACAGCGCATCTTGCCGACCGATATGGATGTAATCGCGAGTTAACTCGTCGCTGCTAAAAAGATAGCGCCCCAACGGCAATGTGCCCAAATCCACCAGCGCCAAATCCGGGCCGGTCAGAGTTTCCTGCGGGATCACCGTACGCCCCAGCAGCCAGGGCTGGTTATCGCCCAACAGCACGATTTCACGCAGCCAGTATCGTGGGCTCTCAGGAAGATGGTCGGCTTCTTCGCCCAGTTGATCGCGGGTGATAAAACACTCGCGCTGCGGCTCAACGTGCACGCGCCCGCAGTGACGTTCAAAGCGGCGGGTCATGGATCCTAACTCCATCAGCCAATCACTGACGGCGGCCGGTGGCGGAGATTGTTGTGCGGATAACCACTCCAACGGCGGCAGGATGGAATCCTTATTGCCAGACATTGCTCTACTCCATGCCTGACGCCGCGCCCTGCGGCCGCGCCAGACCAGACAAACTGTTAACAGTCGACCATTGTAACGCAGAAATTCAAAAGCGGCAGGCTGATTCGTGGCGTGACGCGCAGCAAAATAACGCCCAAAAAAGCGGCGCAATGTCATCTTTCTGCCATCTGTTTTCTTTACCTTCGTCCACCGGAGCGATGGGGATTCTGTGATCGCCTGCAAACTTTCGCCTCTGCCACATTGTTTTATCTACGCGCGTAGATACTCTTGTGCCGCAGCGTTGAATCGCCATCAGTCCAACACTTTGTCAGCAAACCTTCTTGCCGACACCAGGGAAACCATCTTTAACGGCGCCATTTATGGCGCATGACGAAAAGAGGATATCAATGCCATGAGCGAAACAACGCTTGCACACCAACAGGCCGCCGGCGATACGCTGGCGGCCGACGAACGCCTGGCCACCAAAGAAGGGCGCGGCCAATTCTGGCGTGCCACTTTTTCCTGCTGGCTCGGCACCGCGATGGAATATGTCGATTTCGCACTGTATGGCCTGGCGGCCGGTATGGTGTTCGGCGACGTGTTCTTTCCCGAAGCCACACCGATAGTGGCGCTGTTGGCCAGCTTTGCCACTTACTCCGTCGGCTTTGTCGCCCGTCCAATCGGTGCGTTGGTCTTTGGCTGGATTGGCGATCGCAAAGGCCGCCGCGTGGTACTGCTCACCACGGTCGCGTTGATGGGCGTTTCTACCACGCTGATCGGGCTGATCCCCTCCTACGCACAAATTGGCGTTTGGGCGCCTGTCTGTCTGGTGATCCTGCGTTTTGCGCAAGGTTTCGGTGCCGGAGCGGAGCTCTCCGGCGGCGCGGTGATGCTGGCAGAATACGCGCCGGCAAAACGACGCGGTCTGGTCGCGTCGATCATCGCCATCGGTTCCAACAGCGGCACCCTGCTGGCGTCGCTGGTGTGGTTGTTAGTGTTGCAGTTGGACAAAGCGGATCTTATCGCCTGGGGATGGCGTATTCCGTTCCTTGCCAGCATCCTGATCGCCGCAGGAGCACTGTACCTGCGCCGCCACGTACGCGAAACGCCGGTGTTTGAACGCGAGCTGCAGCAAAACCACCAGCGGATGCTGGAAAATACCCCCACCGAGCCGGATAACCGCAGTTACTTGCAGCGCACCAAAGCTTTTTGGATCATGCTTGGCCTGCGCATTGGCGAGAATGGCCCCTCCTATCTGTGTCAGGGCTTTATCGTCGGTTACGTCGCCAAAGTGCTGATGGTGGACAAATCGGTGCCCGCGCTGGCGGTGATGATCGCCTCACTGTGCGGTTTCCTGGTGATCCCCCTGGCCGGTTGGCTTTCCGATCGCTTCGGCCGTCGTATCACTTACCGCTGGTTCTGTCTGTTGCTGGTGTTGTATGCCTTCCCGGCGTTCTGGCTGCTCGACAGCCGCGAATCGGCAACCGTCATTTCAGTGATTGTGGTCGGCATGTGCATTGCGTCACTCGGCATTTTTGGGGTGCAGGCGGCCTATGGCGTGGAACTGTTCGGCGTCAAAAATCGCTATTCAAAAATGGCGTTCGCCAAGGAGCTGGGATCGATCCTTTCCGGCGGTACCGCTCCGCTGATCGCCACCGCGTTGCTGTCCGGCTTCGGTCACTGGTGGCCTGTCGCCTGGTATTTTGTTGTAATGGCGGCCATTGGCTTAATCACCACCTTCTTTGCACCGGAAACCCGCGGCCGCGATCTAAACCTGCCGCAGGACGCGGCGTAATCAGGGCGCACAGGAACCCAACTTGGATAATCAATCCGCGCGACGCATTACCCGTGCCGACGTCGCCCGCGTAGCGGGCACCTCGGTTGCGGTCGTCAGCTACGTGATCAACAACGGACCGCGCCCGGTGGCGGAAGCCACCCGTCTGCGGGTGCTGGAGGCTATTGAAAAAACCGGTTACCGACCAAACGATATCGCCCGGGCACTGGCTTCAGGCAACACCCTGACCTACGGGTTGGTGGTACCCGATATCTCCAACCCGTTTTTTGCCACCCTGGCCCAGGCGTTGCAGCGAGAGGCTTTCAGCCACGGTCGGGTACTGCTGTTGGGAGACGCCGGTGACGACCGCCAGCGCGAGCACGACCTGATTAATCATCTGCTGCGCCGTCAGGTTGACGGGCTGCTGTACACCAGCGTCGATCGCCATCCCTGGTTCGATCTGATCCGCGCATCCGGCACGCCATGCGTAATGATTGACACCATAGACAGCCATGCCGGCGTCTGCGCCATTCGCGTCGACGAGCGTGATGCAGCCTGTCAGGCAACTCGCCATCTGTTGCAGCACGGCTATCAGGACATCGGCATTTTTGTGGGCCCCTTGACCATGCTCAACGCGCAGGACCGCCTTAACGGCTGGCGTGATGCACTGAAGGAAGCGGGCATTGCGCCACGCGAAGAGTGGATATTCGAAGCGCCCTATACCCGTCAGGGGGGCTATCAGGCCAGCCAGAAAATGCTGCAAGCCCCACGGCCGCGGGCCATATTCACCTCTAACGAACAACAGGCGCTCGGTTGCCTGTCGGCACTGGCAGAACACCGGCTTCGCGTGCCGGACGATCTGGCGATCATTTGTTTTAACGGCACCCAGCAGTCCGAGTTCAGCGTGCCACCGCTCAGTGCGGTCGAACAACCGATTGACGCCATGGCCAAGCGAGCCATCGCCATGCTGGCCGCCGGTGCTGCACAGCCTGAGCTGCACGAATTCGCTTTCCAACTGCATATCCGCCGATCGTGCGGCTGTTAGTTTATTGATTCAGGTAACCGCTATGCGTTTGATTATTGATTGCGATCCCGGCAACGGCATTCCCGGCGCCAACGTCGATGACGGGCTGGCGCTGGCATTGGCACTGGCGGCCCGCCCGCGACTCTCACTGGAGTTGATCAGCATTGTTGCGGGCAATACGCCACGTGACGTTGGCTTTGCCGTGGCACAACATTTGCTGCAACAAACCGGCTATCAGGTGCCGATTGCCGTCGGCGCGGCGCGCGCGCTGAGCGAACCGCCAGAACCCTGGCGCGCCCACCTCGACCGCGCGATTGCCGATCCTGATCTGGCGGCACTGTGGCGCAATACGCCTTACCCACAGGCCGCGACCACGCCAACGCCGAACGCCGCCGTGGCGATCGGCGAGTTGATCTGCAATAACCCCGGCGAGATCACCCTGGCGGCAATCGGCCCCCTGACCAACGTCGCTCATGCTCTGCAGCTGTACCCGCAGATGGCACAGGCGGTGAAGGAAATTGTGATCATGGGCGGAGTCTTCAACCTGGAAGGCTACATCAAGGACACCAATTTTGGTCTGGATCCGGAAGCCGCACGGCTGGTGCTGACCAGCGGTGCCAATATTACGCTCGCCCCACTGGACGTCACTACGCAAACCATGTTGACTCAGGAAAGCCTGGCGCAGATGACCCAACCGGACACGCCGCTGTGTCGCTATCTGCGAACCACCACTCAACCCTGGATCGACTATTCCCGCCATACCCGCCATCTGCCGGGTTGCTGGATCCACGATGCGCTGGTGATTGCCTGGTTGCTTGAGCCACAGTTGGTGACCACGGAGGAATATTATGTAGATGTCGCACTGGAAGGCGCTATGACGCGCGGCAGTTCTCGCCGCTGGCGTCCCGGAAGCCTGCGTCTGACGGTCGGCATGCCGGAACCCGAAGGCAAGCCGTTGCGGGTGATGCAGCAGGTGGATAATGCCCGCCTGCTGGCGTTGATCGGCACCACCCTGGCCCGCGGATGAAAAAAGGTGCGCCGGGGCGCACCAATCATCGAGCCAGCATCGACAGCGTCGGGTACTACCCCTTGCCTTTCACGCTACCAATAAAGGTTTCACGTGCTGTGGTGGAACCCAGTTTTTCAGCCTCATTCATCAGTTTCAGCGCTTTATCGATATCGCCCGCCTTCACCGCCTGTTTGATGCCGTTGTTAAAGTAAGCTTCGGTGTCATTCAACATGGGTTCCGCCGGTTGAGTCGGCGCCGGGGCCGGTGCTGCTGCGACAGCGGCCGTTGATCCCACCACCACTGGCGTCGCCGCCGGTGCCGGCTGCAGCATGCCGATCATGATATTGCCGCTGCCCTGCTCTGCCGTGACCTTCAGTTTGATAGTACCGCTGGTGCTATGCCGGGCGATCGGATCCGGAATATCCGGCACCGCGTTGCCCACGCCCTGTGCATAAGCCTTGGCCGGGTTGGTCAGTTGCGTGGTTTTCGCCAGATCCTGACGGGTGGTGTACACCAGCAGATAAATTTGTTTCTGACCGAGTGCCGGGGTCAGTTTCAGCGTGCCCTCCAGCCGATCGGATGACATCGCACCCGGTGGTTGATACGGGAAGTAGCTGCTCGGGTAATAGGCCGCAGGGCGCAGGTGCTCATCCAGCACCAACACGCTCGGCGCGTAAAGTGAGTTGCTCTTGCTGATGCTGCTCAGCGTGACTTCCAGCGAACCGCGATCGGCCGGCAGCGTATAAGCGGCAATAGCGCCCTGAATGTCGCCCTGGTTGATTTGCGGGCTGACATTATCCAGTTTGATGTCCTGGCTGACCGGCGGCATCAGCGGTTGCCACGGCAGGCTTTGCAGCGTGCTGGCGCTAATGGCCGGCGCGATGGAAACATTGGCCGGCGTATCGGCATTGACCACCAGCGGTGTGCCAAGGGTCAGAGCCAGTGACAGGCAAAGTGACAGCAGATTCTTTTTCATTGTTATACCCCATGATATCCGGCGCGGCTCAGGCAAGAGAGACGACGCCGGCGAATACAGGCTGGGGAGAGCACCTGGCCCTCCCCGTTATCTCATTACCACCAGATTTCCATCTGGGCACCGAAGGTGACTTCGTCGTCATTGCCGCGGCTGAAGGTATGTAAGCTGGTGTCGTTGTACGCAGTGCCCGAGGTGTAACCGGCGCCGGAGTCGTTATTGGCGTAGCCCCACTTCTCATCCCACTTGGCGTAGGTCGCGAATACGCGGATAGCCGGACGTGACCAGATGCTGTTGCCCGCCTGCCACTGTTGCGCCAGGGTCACTTTGTACTGACCGTTGCGATCGCCGGTGCGCTGGGATTTCACGTTGTCGTAACCAGCTTCCAGCAGGGTGCTCATGATTGGCGTCCATTTGTACATTGGACGTACGCCCACGGTGTACCAGGTGGTGCCGTTATTGTTGTCACGATCGACATCCTGGAACATACCGACGTACATCAGCGCCCATTGATCGTTGAAGTCGATGGCACCGTGGTCCAGCACGCGGATCATCTTGCCGTTGTTGTCGATGGTTGAGCCCTGGTTGCGGCCGTTGTTCTGCGAAGTCATGGAGTCGGTGGCGTACTGCACCACAAACTTGTTGTAGCCGGTCAGGATGCTCTGGGTATGTTCCGCGGTGAACATCCAGCCGTCTTTGCTGGCGCCGTCAGCTAAATGGTATCCGTCCTGAGTATTGGCGCGACCGTAGTCCACGCCCAGCTCCAGGGTGCCGCCCGGGTTCAACTCGAGGCCGGCCAAACGCACGTCGAAGGTGTCGTTGACGGTAGGACGTTGATCCCACTCGTTATCCAGGTAACCGTAAGAGCCGCCGGATTCTGAGTTGCGGGTTACGGCAGCAGACAGTTTGCCGAAGCCCAAATCAATATTTTCCAGACCGGCGCCCGGACCGGAGATATCCCAGTAGTAGAAGTCAATCATGTGAACATCATGACGCTGATAGAAACGCTTACCGGCCCACATGTTGGCACCCGGCAACCATTCAATCAGGTTTTTACCCTGCACATTCACTTCACGGAAGCCTGGCGTCACGTCTTCCCAGTCGGAACGTTGTGAAACGGAGTAAGCCAGGTTGGTATCGAAGTAGAAGCTTTTATCGCCTTCTTTCCACACTTCCTGTCCCAGTTTCAGCTCGGCGTAGGTCTCGCATTCGTTGCCGAGACGGTACTTGCTGCCGGCACCGGTAGCCTGGAAGCACTGTTGCTCGCCACCACTGCCGGTCCAGCCGATGCCGGAACGGGCGTAGCCTTTAAAATCGACGGCCATCGCCTGAGTGGTAAGCACACCAGCGGCGATTGCCAGTGCCAGAGGAAGTTTGCGCAGAGTAGTCATCATTATTCTCCTGTTATACAGACTGTGATGCTTTAAACGCCCGGCTCCTGGTGCAGCCGTTTACATGCCGTACCGTCCTCACGGAACAGATGGCAACGGTGAGGCGGCAAGCCTATGGCGAATGTTGCACCTTCTTCTACCAGCACCACGTCGTTCTGGCGGTAAACCAGGTTTTGACGAATTGCCGGGATTTGGATGTGGATTTGCGTCTCGTTACCGAGTTGCTCCACCACCTGTACGTCACCCGTAAGCAGTACTTCAGAGGCATCACTGGGCAGCAGATGCTCCGGGCGAATGCCCAGAGACATGTTGGTACCGGGCTGAACGTCGGTGCCTTCCACCGGCAACCATACCAACTGGCGGTTAGGCAGCTCGACCTGGACCTGTTGCGGCTCTGCGGCGGTCACTTTGACCGGCAGGAAGTTCATTTTCGGCGAGCCGATAAAGCCGGCGACAAAGCGGTTGGCCGGATAGTGATACAGCTCCAGCGGCTTGCCGACCTGGGCGACACGCCCGGCGTCCAACACCACGATCTTGTCGGCCAGCGTCATCGCTTCCACCTGATCGTGCGTCACGTAAATCATGGTGCGCTGCAGGCGCTTGTGCAGACGCGAAATCTCAATGCGCATCTGCACCCGCAGCGCGGCGTCGAGGTTCGACAACGGCTCGTCGAGCAAGAACACGTCCGGTTCCGCCACCAGCGTACGGCCGATCGCCACCCGCTGACGCTGCCCGCCGGACAGCGCTTTTGGCCGCCTGTCGAGCAGGTGAGCCAGTTGCAGCACTTCCGACACCTGATTGACCCGCTGGCTGATTTCCGCTTTCTTGGCACCGGCCAGCTTCAGGCCGAACGACATGTTGTCGGCCACCGACAGGTGCGGATACAGCGCATAGGACTGAAACACCATGCCAATGCCGCGCTCGGAAGGCGGCACCTCATTCATGCGTTTATCGCCGATCATCAGGTCGCCAGAGGTGATGTCCTCCAGCCCGGCAATCATGCGCAGCAGTGTCGATTTGCCGCAGCCCGACGGCCCGACAAACACCACAAACTCACCGTCATCTATCGTCAGATTGACGTCTTTGGAAATCACAGCTTCGCCGAAGGCCTTATAAACGCTGCGCAATGTGACGCTAGCCATGCGTTACTCCCCTGCTTTCGCAGTTAACATTTCGTGTAAAAATGGCGGACGCAAAACCCGCCAAAACCCATTGATGACCCTCTTGCTGCGCACCGTGCTGCCATGCCAATGGCAAGGTCGCCTCAGACGGCGCGGCCGCCTGAGTATAAGGCTGCAGGTTAATCAGCGCTTCAAGGCATTGATCCTGATGGGTAATAAGTAAACGAACCACGCCGTTATGCTGGCTGACCACGCTCAGTTCGCCCTGCTGGATCACCGGCAAGCGGCGCAGCGCCAACAGAGATTGGCAGTAACGCAAAGTGGATTGGTTGTCCTGCTGCTGGCGGCTGATGGCCAGCGCGCGATGTTCGATGGCCACCTGTTGGTACCAGTGGATCTCACCGTTGGTCACCTGTTCCGGCGCTTCATGCCAGGGCATCGGCGTTTGCGCACCCAGCGGATCCTGCAGGCCGGCGGCGTGTGGCAGACCCAATTCTTCGCCCTGATACAGGCAGATGGGCGCAGGCAACATCGCCAGCAGCGTCAAAAAGGCATCAGCCGAACGCAGATTACCCTGGCCCCAATGGCTAACGACTCGCGGCTGATCCGCATCACCGGTGCTCCACAGGCTGTCTGCCAGAGTGGCGCGGCGAGCATTCAACACCTCAATCAATTTCTCTACGCTGAAGGGCACGACCTCCAGCGCCAATGGGCTACGAAGGTACTGCTGCGACGCGGCGGCGCGACGAATGTGATGCGGCCCGTCGCAATACCACAACGCCAGACCCTGCGCGGCGACCGCCGCCCCCTCTTGCTCCGCCAATGGCTGCGGCAGGACCATGCCGTCTATCGACAGCTGGTTCAGGTAGGGCAGTGCCGCAATCATGCCGTGAGCATCACCCACGCCATCCCCGTTTCCATCACGGAAACTGACCGGGTGGATCCGGTACAGGGTTGGCTGAGTGACGGTAGGCATTGGCGACATAAATCCGGTTCCCTGCTGCACGTGGCGATAAAATCAATGTGGCCGATAGTGCGGTAAACCCCACAAAGGGTAATCATCCGTAACAGGATTTTTCATGGGGGAGGAGATGGGAGGATGAGAGAACGACCGCGGGGACGAGAAGTTCCACGCTTAAGACAAATCTGTGATCTGCCTGGCAAAAATCGTCCCCCTATTTTGTGTCTGACACCACAGAATAGGGAGCAATGTTAACTGGATCACACTACGCAGGCGTGGGGCGTAGAGGGGGGGAGGATGAGAATGTGTCGCTTTGTGACCCACTATTACCGCGAAACCTCTCTCCTTGACTTACGTGCCCACAAAAAAGAAGGATTGGATTATGACTCGCAGCTTTACCACCGCCCGCACACTGGTGCTTTCGGCTCTGACCACCCTGGTGCTTTCCTCTTCCGCCTTCGCCAAGATCGAGGAAGGGAAACTGGTTATCTGGATCAACGGCGATAAAGGCTATAACGGCCTGGCCGAGGTCGGCAAAAAGTTTGAGAAAGACACCGGCATCAAAGTGACCATCGAACATCCGGACAAGCTGGAAGAGAAATACCCGCAGGTTGCCGCCACCGGCGACGGCCCGGACATCATCTTCTGGGCCCATGACCGCTTTGGCGGCTACGCGCAGTCCGGCCTGCTGGCGGAAATCCATCCTTCCAAAGCCTTCCAGGACAAGCTGTTCCCGTTCACCTGGGACGCAGTGCGCTACGACGGCAAGCTGATCGGCTACCCGATCGCCGTGGAAGCGCTGTCGCTGATTTACAACAAAGACCTGATCAAACAGGCGCCAAAAACCTGGGAAGAGATCCCGGCGCTGGACAAAGAACTGCGCGCCAAAGGCAAAAGCGCCATCATGTGGAACCTGCAAGAACCCTACTTCACCTGGCCGATTATCGCCGCCGATGGCGGTTATGCCTTCAAGTATGAAAATGGCAAATACAACATCAAGGACGTTGGCGTCGCCAACGCCGGTTCGCAGGCCGGTCTGCAGTTCATCGTCGATCTGGTGAAAAACAAGCAGATCAACGCCGATACCGATTACTCCATTGCCGAAGCCGCCTTCAATAAGGGCCAAACCGCCATGACCATCAACGGTCCATGGGCCTGGTCAAACATCGAGCAAAGCAAAATCAACTACGGCGTAACCCTGCTGCCGACCTTTAAAGGCAAGCCGTCCAAACCTTTCGTTGGCGTACTGACCGCCGGGATCAACGCCGCCAGCCCGAACAAAGAGCTGGCTACAGAATTCCTGGAAAACTATCTGTTGACCAACGAAGGCCTGGCCGACGTCAACAAGGACAAACCGCTCGGTGCGGTGGCCCTGAAGTCCTACCAGGAGCAACTGGCGAAGGATCCGAAAATCGCCGCCACCATGGAAAACTCACAAAACGGCGAAATCATGCCTAATATCCCGCAAATGAGCGCCTTCTGGTACGCCGAACGCAGCGCGGTAATCAACGCCGTCAGCGGCCGCCAGACGGTGAAAGCCGCGTTGGATGATGTGCAGACCCGTATCACCAAGTAACACACAACGTTGTGCGGGATAAGCATCCCCAAAATAATTGGAGTTACACCGCGACGGTAAGTACGCACATCCCTGGGAGCATAGACAGCTATGTGACCGGGGTGAGCGGACGCAGCCAACAAAGGTGTCGCTTCAAGTATGAAGGGGAGAAGCGCCCCGCTGTGGCTTCACAGAAAGGAACGCCCTATGCAATTAGCTCACGCCGGGTCGCCTGCGCGCAAAAAGTCGAAGTGGTGGCAGAGTGACGTACTGAAATGGCTGGTCATCGGCCTGTTCAGCCTGGTTACCTGCTATCTGATTGTGTTGATGTATGCACAGGGTGAATACCTGTTTGCCATTCTGACACTGATACTGGTCAGCGCCGGGCTTTACGTCTTCGCCAATCGCCGGGCTTACGCCTGGCGCTACGTTTATCCGGGCATCGCCGGCATGGGGCTGTTTGTCCTGTTTCCGCTGATTTGCACCATCGCCATCGCCTTTACCAACTACAGCAGCACCAACCAGCTCACCTTTGAACGCGCTCAGTCGGTGCTGATGCAGCGCCAGTTCCAAACCGGCAAAACCTTCACCTTCGGGCTGTATCCGGCAGAAAATCAACGTTGGCGCCTGCAGTTAACCCACCCTGACAGTGACCAAAAACTGATTTCCGAACCGTTCAGCTTTGACGCCAGTGCGCCGCAAACGCTGAAACTGACGGAGGAAAGCGCAGAACCGGCCGGCGAACGCGCCACGCTGCGAGTGATCACGCAAAATCGTCAGGCGCTGAGCCAACTGGTGGCATTACTTCCGAGCGGCGGCGAGCTGCGCATGAGTTCCCTGCGCCAATTTTCCGGCACCACCCCGCTCTACGCGCTGGACAAGGAAAGCAATACGCTGACCGACCAACAAACCCATACTCAATACCGACCAAACCCAGACATAGGCTTCTACCAGGCGGTTAATGCCGAGGGCAACTGGGCCAAAGAGACCCTGAGCCCAGGCTATACCGTCACCATCGGATGGAAAAACTTCCTGCGCGTGCTGCAGGACGAAGGCATCAAGAAGCCGTTTGTGTCGATTTTTATCTGGACCATCGTGTTCTCGGTCATGACCGTGATCCTCACCGTGGCGGTGGGTATGGTGCTGGCCTGCGTGGTGCAGTGGGAAGCGCTGAAAGGCAAAGCGGTTTATCGCGTGATGCTGATACTGCCCTACGCGGTACCGTCGTTTATTTCGATACTGATTTTCAAAGGGTTGTTCAACCAAAGCTTCGGTGAAATCAACATGATGCTCAGCCATCTGTTTGGCATCAAACCGGCCTGGTTCAGCGACCCTATCACCGCCAAAAGCATGATTTTGATCGTCAACACCTGGTTGGGTTATCCCTACATGATGATCCTGTGCATGGGGCTGCTGAAGGCAATACCCGACGATTTGTACGAGGCCTCGGCAATGGACGGCGCCACCCCGATGCAGAACTTCTTCCGCATCACGCTGCCGCTGCTGATCAAACCGCTGACGCCGCTGATGATCGCCAGCTTCGCCTTCAACTTTAATAACTTTGTCCTGATTCAGCTGCTGACCAACGGCGGGCCGGACATGATTGGCACCACCACGCCGGCCGGTTATACCGACCTGCTGGTCAGCTATACCTACCGCATCGCCTTCGAGGGCGGCGGCGGGCAGGACTTCGGACTGGCAGCCGCCATTGCCACGCTGATCTTCCTGCTGGTAGGCGCCCTGGCGATCCTGAATCTGAAAGCCAGCAAGATGAACTTCGACTAGGGAGAAAAATAATGGCCATGGTCCAACCCAAGTCCCAGCGCCTGCGCCTGTGGATGACCCATATTCTGATGCTGTGCTTTATCGCCCTGATCATGTTCCCGCTGCTGATGGTGGTGACCATCTCGCTGCGTTCCGGCAACTTCGCCACCGGCAGCCTGATACCGGAACAGATTTCCTGGGACCACTGGCGGTTGGCGCTCGGCATGAGCGTGACCCACGCCGACGGCAGCGTTACCCCGCCGCCGTTCCCGGTGCTGCTGTGGCTGTGGAACTCAATCAAGATCGCGGTGATCACTGCGATCGGCATCGTCACGCTGTCCACCACCTGCGCCTACGCCTTTGCCCGCATGCGTTTTCGCGGCAAGAGCACGCTGCTGAAAAGCATGCTGATTTTCCAGATGTTCCCGGCGGTGCTGTCGCTGGTGGCGTTGTACGCCTTGTTCGATCGTCTGGGTCAATACATTCCGTTTATCGGCCTGAACACCCACGGCGGCGTGATCTTCGCTTACATGGGCGGGATCGCACTGCACGTCTGGACGATCAAAGGCTATTTCGAAACCATCGATAACTCGCTGGAGGAGGCGGCGGCGTTGGACGGTGCCAGCCCTTGGCAGGCGTTCCGCCTGGTGCTGTTACCGCTGTCGGTACCGATCCTGGCGGTAGTGTTTATTCTGTCGTTTATCGCGGCCATCACCGAAGTGCCGGTCGCCTCGCTATTGCTGCGTGACGTTAACAGCTACACGTTGGCAGTGGGTATGCAGCAATATCTGAATCCGCAAAACTACTTATGGGGAGACTTTGCCGCTGCGGCTGTGCTGTCGGCGATCCCGATTACCGCCGTATTCTTGCTGGCGCAGCGCTGGCTGGTAGGAGGCCTGACGGCAGGTGGGGTGAAAGGTTAGATTTTCTCGGGCTTCACTCAAGGGTGGAGCCCTACTGCGCTTGATGTACTTCAGTTATTTCCGATCAATACCTGTGTCTTCGGCGGCCCTATCGGGCCGCCATTTTTATTTCTGCTATTCGCGTTTTAAACGGTCGGTATTGGCCAGGTAGAGCGTCACCACCAGTAACAATATCGCGGCGGAATAAATTAGCGTATCGATTGGGTTTTCATGATCCACAATGATCAAACGGATAATTGCGGTGATGCCGATATAAATAAAGTAGCGCAGCGGAAAGTGATAGCCAGATTCAAAATACTTAACAATCAACGCGATAAACTCAAAGTAGAGAAAGTAAATCACAATCCCTTCAATCAAGAGATAAGACGTGGATTCCTCGTTGTTGACAAATAAAACTTTCGCCAAATGAATGGTTTCTTTCACCAAAAAAACGATCAGGATCGCTGCCAGCAGCAACAGCCCAACGTTCAGCACCCGTTGCAGCCCTTTGGCCACCATCACGGAGCGGGAGGTTTTTGCCATAGTTATTCCCCATAAAACTTATTGAAATTATCCGCGCATCCTAACATAGGCATTATCTTAAAAATTAACATCTGCACGAAACAGAGAAAAAATAAATATTATTCAATTAGTTATATTTAAATGTTTCATGTGGATATATTTGTAGCAAATTGAAATGTCAACTATGATGGGTCATAGATCTTTACATAAAACAAACAACTCGAATTAACAAGGGAATATTTATGCGCGCTAAGCTTAACGGACTGGTCGCCGCAGGCCTGTTTACCTGTGCATTAACCGGCCATGCCAGCGGATTGGTAACCCCTGATAATGACCTGCGCAACGACCTTGCCTGGTTGTCGGATCGCGGCGTCATCAACGTCAGCCTGTCCACCTGGCCACTGAGCCAGGAAGAGATCAGCTCGGTCATTTCTCAGGCCAAACCGGTAACCAATACCGAGAAAAATGTCATCGACCGCGTTCAACGCCGCGTCGGCGAACTGAAAGCCAATATCCGCGTCAGCGGTTACGCCGCCACCGACAAGCCGGGTACTCCTCAGGGATTCGGTCAAAGCCAATATGCTGACCAAAGCCTGACCGTTGGCGCCGGCGCCAACGGCGAATTCTGGGACGTGCGTCTCCAGGGTTCAGTCGAAGGCGATCAACGCGTCAGCGACGGTTCCAAATTCAACCTCAACGGCTCCTACGGTGCAGTGAAAATCTGGAACCAGTGGCTGTCCTTCGGTGAGGTATCCCAGTGGTGGGGCCCTGGTTACGACGGCAGCCTGATCCGTTCCGACGCCGCACGCCCGGTTGCCGGCTTTATGCTGCAGCGCGCCGACCAATCGCCGTTTGAAACCCCTTGGCTATCCTGGATTGGCCGTTGGCAGTACCAACTGACAGCGGGTCAGCTGTCGCAGTACTCTTCCGTACCTGATACCAAGTTGATCGGCGGCCGTCTGACCATGATGCCGACCAACTTCCTCGAGTTGGGTGCTTCGCGCATCATGCAGTGGGGCGGCAGCGGCCGACCACAGTCCTTTAGCTCCTTCTGGGACGCCTTCACCGGCAAGGACAACGATGACTCAGGACAGGGCAACGATCCCGGCAACCAGCTCGCCGGTTTCGACTTCAAGCTGAAAATGCAGCCGTTGATTGGTCTGCCTGTCAGCCTGTACGGTCAGTTAGTGGGTGAAGATGAAGCGGGCTTCCTGCCATCGCAAAATACCTACCTGCTGGGGCTGGAAGGCCATCCTGAATGGGGCCCAACCACTATCAACTGGTCTATTGAAGGGGCAGATACCCGCTCCGATATGAGCCGTAAAAACTATGTTTACACCCACTACACCTATAAAGGTGGCTACTACCAGCAAGGCTACCCACTGGGCCACGCCATGGGTGGCGACGGGCAAATGCTGTCCGGCCGCGTAGAGATGGTGTTGGACGATGGCCAACGCTGGAGCACCCGCTTGGTATACGCCAAAGTGAACCCGAACAGCCAGTCGATAAACCATGCGTTCCCGAAATCCGATACGCTGAAAGGCATTCAACTGGGCTGGGGTTACAACTTCGACTCTCAGGTCAAGTTTGATACCAGCTTGTGGTACACCGATAACAACGCCAGCACCGCCGATGACGTAGGCGCAGGCATCAGTTTCGAAGTGCCTATCAATCTGTAATCCTTCCGATGTAAAAAAACCCGCCAAGGCGGGTTTTTTATTGGCATTCATTCAGACGTTAATTAACGCCATGCTTTGAAGCGATTGATCAGTGCATTGGTTGAGCTGTCGTGGCTGCTGACCGCTTCATCACCCGCCAGTTCCGGCAGGATACGGTTAGCCAGCTGTTTGCCCAGCTCCACGCCCCACTGGTCGAAGGTGAAGATGTTGAGGATCGCGCCCTGGGTGAAGATCTTGTGTTCATACAGAGCAATCAGGCTGCCCAGGCTGAACGGCGTAATCTCACGCAGCAGGATGGAGTTGGTTGGACGGTTGCCTTCAAATACCTTGAACGGCGCTACGTGCTTAACCTCGTCCGGCGTTTTGCCCTGGGCGGCGAATTCTTCTTCTACCACTTCCAGTGATTTACCGAACGCCAGCGCTTCGGTCTGTGCGAAGAAGTTCGACAGCAGTTTTGCATGGTGGTCGCTCAGCGGATTATGGCTGATGGCCGGCGCGATAAAGTCACAAGGCACCAGTTTGGTCCCCTGGTGGATCAGTTGGTAAAACGCGTGCTGCCCGTTGGTGCCCGGCTCGCCCCAGATGATTGGGCCGGTCTGGTAGTCCACCGGATTGCCGTTGCGATCGACATATTTACCGTTGGATTCCATGTTGCCCTGCTGGAAGTAAGCGGCAAAACGGTGCATGTACTGGTCGTACGGCAGGATAGCTTCGGTTTCTGCACCGAAGAAGTTGTTGTACCAGATACCGATCAACGCCAGCAGCACCGGCAGGTTTTGCTCTGCCGGCGTTTGCGCGAAGTGTTTGTCCATCGCGTGCGCGCCGCTCAGCAACTGTTCAAAATTCTCGTAACCCACTGACAGGGCAATAGACAGGCCAATCGCCGACCACAGGGAATAACGACCGCCAACCCAGTCCCAAAACTCGAACATGTTAGCGGTGTCGATGCCGAACTCGCCGACGGCCTTGCCGTTGGTGGACAGCGCCGCGAAGTGTTTCGCCACGTGTTTTTGATCACCGGCAGTGCTCAGGAACCAGTCGCGCGCGCTGTGGGCGTTGGTCATGGTTTCCTGGGTGGTGAAGGTTTTGGACGCCACCAGGAACAGAGTGGTTTCCGGGTTCAGCGGTTTGAGCGTTTCGGCGATATGGGTGCCGTCAACGTTGGAGACGAAGTGCATGTTCAGGTGATTTTTGTACGGGCGCAGTGCCTCGGTAGCCATATAAGGGCCGAGATCTGAACCGCCAATACCGATATTTACCACGTCAGTAATTGCTTTGCCGGTATAGCCTTTCCAGTCACCGCCAATCACGCGGTCACAGAACTGTTTCATTTTGGCCAGCACCGCATTCACTTCCGGCATCACATCTTTGCCATCAACGATGATTGGGCTGTTGCTGCGGTTACGCAGGGCAATATGCAGCACCGCACGGTCTTCAGTACGGTTGATTTTCTCGCCGGCGAACATGGATTTGATCGCGCTTTGCAGATCGGTTTCTTTCGCCAGTGCCTGCAGCTTCTCCAGGGTTTCCGCGGTGATGCGGTTTTTAGAGTAGTCCACCAGCATCTGATCGTTGAAGGTGGCGGAAAACTTGGAGAAACGCTCTTTGTCCTGAGCAAACAGATCGCTGATCTGTACGTCTTTCATCTGTTCAAAATGTTGCTGCAGGGCTTGCCAAGCAGCGGTTTGACTAGGATTGATATTTTTCATAGCAACACTCTTAGGCTTGAGAATAAATGTGACGTGGTTGACCGATTGTAGCCTGTTCGACCGTGATTATGATCTCTTTTCTTGCGATAGGCGCTAACTGTCAATTGCCGCCGCATCGTTTCAGCACTTCCCCTATACTTTTGGATAACAGCCTGTTATCAGGGTTGCTTAACTGTCACTAAACTGTGTCAGGTTATCACCACGTCAATGACGTAATTAGGCTAAGGATGCGCGGCCAGCCAGGCTGCGGTGTGAACGACGAAGGACATGACTATGGAATTATCTGCCCCATTGATGTTGGTGGTTATTGGCTTGAGCTCATTGCTGGCGCAGTGGCTAGCCTGGGTGTTACGCCTGCCGGCCATTCTGCCGTTGCTGGTATTTGGCATCGTGCTGGGGCCTGTGGTGCATTGGGTTCAGCCGGACGCGTTGTTCGGCGATTTGCTGTTCCCGCTAGTGTCGCTGTCGGTCGCCATTATTCTGTTTGAAGGGGCGCTAACGCTACGGGTCGAGGAAATACGCGGCCTCGGCGGCGTGGTACGTAACCTGGTAACCATTGGCATGCTGATGACCTTCCTGGTGATCGGCGTGGCCTGCTGGTGGTTGCTGGACTTTCCACCGGAGTTGGCGGCACTGATCGGCGCGGTCACGGTGGTCACCGGCCCAACGGTGATCGCCCCGTTGATGCGCGTGGTGCGACCGAATGCCAATATCAACCAGGTACTGCGCTGGGAAGGCATCGTCATCGATCCGGTCGGCGCCATTTTTACCCTGCTGGTGTTCGAATTTATCGTACTGAAACAGCATTCAGAATCTTACACCCATCTGTTCTGGACGCTGGGCATTACCGCCGCCGTCGGCCTGGTGGCTGGCGCGCTGTTCGGCTATTTGCTCGGCCTGGCGCTGCGCCGCGTCTGGCTGCCGCGCTACCTGCAAAACCTGGCGGTACTGGCGATCATGCTCACCGCCTTTGGCGTGTCCAACGCCATTGCCGATGAATCCGGCCTGCTGACCGTTACCGTAATGGGCATTTGGCTGGCCAATATGCGCGATGTGGATACCAGCGACATTCTGGCGTTCAAGGAAGAGCTGTCGGCGATCCTGATTTCAGCACTGTTTATCATTTTGGCGGCGCGGCTCGACATTCAGGCCTTGTGGAACATGGGCTGGCCATTATTGGGCCTGTTGCTGGTAGTGCAGTTCGTCGCCCGCCCGCTGTGTATTGCGGTATCAACCTGGCGCTCTTCCCTGCACTGGCGCGATCGCCTGCTGCTATGCTGGATCGCTCCGCGTGGCATCGTCGCCGCGGCGGTCAGTTCGCTGTTTGCCCTGACGCTGCAGCGCAGCGGTTATCCGGGAGCCGATCGGCTGGTGACCGTGGTGTTCGCCGTGATCATCGGCACCGTGGTACTGCAAAGCCTGACCAGCGGCATGATGGCGCGTTGGCTGCGGGTACAGCAGCAAAAACCACGTGGGGTGCTGATTGTCGGCGCCAATAGCGTCGCACGTATGCTGGCACAGGCGCTGATGAAGTTGAATATTCCGGTGCTCGTCACCGACAGCAGTTGGGAATATTATCGCCAGGCGCGTATGGACGGCATCCCCGCCTATTATGGCCATGCTTACTCTGAGCATGCCGAAAACTATCTCGATCTCAGCGACACCGCACAGGTACTGGCGCTCTCTCCCAACCGCCACCAAAATGCGTTGGCGGTCTATCACTTCGGCCATATTTTTGGCGAAGGACAGGTGTTCGCCATCCGCTCCGGCGCCCCGCTGAAAGGCCGCGGCAACAGTGCGGAAAGTTCGCGCTTCCGCCGGCATGAGATCCTGTTCAATCAAGAGGCCACCTACGGTCGGCTAAGCAGCCTGATTGCCCAGGGCGCCACCATCAAAGCCACCAAGCTGAACGAGAACTTTGGCTGGTTGGAATATATAGAGAAAAATCATGGTGTTATTCCGCTTTTCAGCCAGCGGGAAGACGGCACGCTGCAGCCGATCGGCGCCGGTTTTGTCCCGGCAATGCCCTGTACGCTGATTGCACTGGTACAAGATGAAAATCCCTCAACTTCCGGACGTTGACAGCGGCACGATATCGGGCTATTCCTAACAGCCTACTTGCGCACCCGGTGTGCAAGCCAGAAGAGGCGCGTCGCCCAGGTAGAGTGTCAGAGGAGCCGTTTTCCAATGACGACGCTTGAGGGGGAGCGACGCCGAGGTAAGGTGATGCGCGGCATTCATCGTATCGACTACAGGGGCTGAATCCCCTGGGTTGTCACCAGAATTGTCCGTAAGGGCAATCAACAAGGTGGGGCGCTTCTGGGTGTATCGTAGCTTTCACTTCTACGTCTGCTCCCGTTTATCGCTCCCCCCTTGTGCCAAGGCTATGAAAAAAGTGCTCTCTGAAGAGGGCCACCCTGACACGAGGTTTTTACATGAACCAAGCAGCACCCCAGAATGCCACCGTTGTCGCCAAATTCGGCGGCACCAGCGTTGCCGACTATGAAGCCATGAACCGCAGCGCCGACGTCGTTCTCGCCAATCCGAACGTACGTCTGGTGGTATTGTCCGCTTCTGCGGGCGTCACCAACCTGCTGGTGGCTCTGGCCGAAGGCAGCGACGCCGACAAGCGTCACTATCAGCTCGACGAAATCCGCCGCATTCAATACGCCATTCTCGATCGCCTCGATAATCCGGCGGTAGTGCGCGACGAAATCGACCGCATGCTGGAAAATATTGCCATGCTGTCCGAAGCAGCCTCCTTGGCCACCTCCACGGCGCTGACCGACGAACTGGTCAGCCACGGCGAACTGATGTCTACCCTGCTGTTCGTTGAGATCCTGCGCAGTCGTGATGTGCAGGCGGAGTGGTTTGACGTACGTAAAGTGATGCACACCGACGATCATTTCGGTCGCGCAACGCCGGACAGCGTAGCGCTGAACCAACTGGCCCAGTCGCTGCTCAAGCCACGCCTGCAGGAAGCCCTGGTAGTTACCCAGGGCTTTATCGGCAGCGAGCCGAAAGGCCGCACCACCACGCTGGGTCGCGGCGGCAGCGATTACACCGCCGCCCTGCTGGGTGAAGCGCTGAGCGTCAGCCGGGTCGATATCTGGACCGACGTGCCGGGCATCTACACCACCGACCCACGCGTGGTTCCGGCGGCAAAACGCATCGATAAAATCGCCTTCGAAGAAGCCGCTGAAATGGCCACCTTTGGCGCAAAAGTCTTGCACCCGGCCACCCTGTTACCGGCCGTTCGCAGCGATATCCCGGTGTTCGTCGGCTCCAGCAAAGATCCGTCCGCCGGTGGTACTCTGGTGTGCAACACCACCGAGAACCCACCGCTATTCCGTGCACTGGCGCTGCGCCGCAAACAAACCCTGCTGACGCTGCACAGCCTCAACATGCTGCACGCACGCGGTTTCCTGGCCGAGGTGTTCAGCATTTTGGCGCGCCACAATATCTCGGTGGACTTGATCACGACCTCCGAAGTTAGCGTAGCGCTGACCATGGATACCACGGGTTCAACCTCCACCGGCGGCAGCCTGCTGACCACTTCATTGCTGACCGAACTGTCGTCACTGTGCCGGGTAGAAGTGGAAGAAAACCTGGCGTTGGTCGCCTTGATCGGCAACAAGCTTTCCCAGGCCTGCGGCGTGGGCAAAGAAGTGTTCGGCGTGCTCGACCCGTTCAATATCCGCATGATCTGTTACGGCGCCAGCAGCTACAACCTGTGCTTCCTGGTACCGGGCGATGACGCCGAACAAGTCGTTCGCACCCTGCACCACAACCTGTTCGAATAAGCTACCGTCACCTTTGCAGGCGCGGCACGCCGCGCCTCTACCTCTAAAAAAGCAGTCCATAACCGTAGGGGTTCAGTTCACCGAACCCGCAAAAAACACAACACCACCCCATCGTTGTTATTTGGCTAAGGAAAACCTCACTCATGCTGGCAAAATTTACCCGATTATTCCCTCTGTGGGCGGTACTGCTCGCCGTCGCCGCCTACAGCACGCCCACCACCTTTACCGGGATCGGCCCCTACGTCAGCCCGCTGCTGATGCTGATCATGTTCGCCATGGGCGTCACGCTGCGGCTCGATGACTTTAAACGCGTACTGTCCCGCCCGGGCCCGGTTGCCGCGGGGATCTTTTTGCATTACCTGATCATGCCGCTGGCGGCCTGGCTGCTGGCAATGCTGTTCCATATGCCCCCGGATCTTTCCGCCGGCATGGTGCTGGTTGGCAGCGTTGCCAGCGGTACCGCGTCCAACGTCATGATCTATCTGGCCAAAGGGGATGTGGCGCTGTCAGTGACCATTTCGGCAGTCTCCACGCTGGTGGGCGTCTTCGCGACGCCGCTGCTGACCCGCCTGTACGTCGATACCGAGATCAGCGTCGACGTCATGGGGATGTTGATGAGCATTCTGCAGATCGTGGTGATCCCTATTGGTCTGGGTTTGATCGTCCATCACACCTTTACCAAAACCGTCAAACGCATTGAGCCGATCCTGCCGGCGTTGTCGATGATCTGCATTTTGGCGATCATCAGCGCCGTGGTTGCCGGCAGCCAGAGCCATATCGCCTCGGTCGGGCTGGTGGTGATCGTGGCGGTGATCCTGCACAACGGCATCGGGTTGCTGAGTGGTTACTGGGGCGGCAAGCTGTTCGGCTTCGACGAATCGACCTGCCGTACGCTGGCAATTGAAGTCGGCATGCAGAACTCCGGGCTGGCCGCGACGCTGGGTAAAATCTACTTCTCACCGCTGGCCGCGTTGCCGGGTGCCCTGTTCTCGGTGTGGCATAACCTGTCCGGATCCCTGTTGGCGGGTTACTGGTCCGGCCGACCAATCACTAAAAAATAATTTCACCTCGGGGTGCAGTTCACATTTGCGCCCCGGACTCTCCTACGAAATTTCGTATTTCCCACTGGTCGGATTGTCAGAATTATCCCCATCCTCTATTATCCCCGCACAAAATAAAAATTCAGATTTTTCCCAGAGCTGCCGATAACCGCCTATAACGACGAGAGCGGAAAAGTCCAATTAATTTACTTTTTTAATTACCTCATTATGAGTAATTGAAGGGTAATTATTAAAAATATAAACAAGCAGCCTAATTATTATTTAGAAAAATAAAACCCACCTTCTTATTTTCCACTGGCGAATAAGAACCCCGCAATGTGATTGTCGCTCGAGATTCCGGGCCGGCCGTTGGCCGTCCGTTTATTGACCTCATGGATTGAGCAGGCCGCCCCAGCGGCTTCTCATAATGGATTACAATGATCAGAAAAACCGCCGCCCTGGCGCTGCTGTTTAGCACCGCACTCCCCGCCGCCACCCTGCCGGAAATGGGGGGGTTCTCACCGATGAGCGAATCGCGTCGCGCTTTGCAAGACGGTACGCGTGAAGTGAATCAACAAATAGAGCAGCGGCGCTACCAGCAGCTTAAACAGCAACAGTTGCTGGAAGACCCCGAACCCGCTGCACCGGCACTGCCACTTTCGGCTCAATGCCTGCCGATCGGCGGCGTGTATCTGCAGGGGATAACGCTGCTGTCGGCGAAAGATTTGGCAACGCTGAGTGCACTGCCAGAGCACTGCATCAGCAGCAACGACATCAATCGCCTGACGCGTGAATTGACCCGCTTATACCTGGATAAAGGTTATATCACCGCACGCGTGCAATTTATTCGCCCCAATGCTGAGGGTGAATTAGGCCTGCGTGTCACTGAAGGATTTATCGAAAAAATAGAGGGGGGCGATCGTTGGGTTAACAGCCAATTATTATTCCCTGGATTGGAAGGTCAGCCATTAAAATTAACCCAGCTCGATCAGGGATTAGATCAGGCCAATCGTTTGCAATCGAATAAAACCCGATTGGATATATTGCCGGGCAGCAAAGTGGGCGCCTCCATTATTCGGCTGCATAATCAACATACTAAACCCTGGTTGCTGTCCGCCACTGTGGATAATTACGGCCAGAAGAATACCGGCCAGTGGCTGGCACGCAGCACAGCAACGCTGGACAGCCCTTTCGGCCTGTCGGACTTCGCCAGCCTGAACGTTGCCGGCACGCTGGACAACCCGGCGCAACGCTATAATCGCGCCTATACCCTGCTCTATTCCCTGCCCTACGGCGCTTTCACCTTCAGCGGCTTTGCCAGCTACTCGCAATACCTGAACCACCAGCAGTTGGTGTTCAACAGCTACAAACTGCACGGCCAGACCCAACAGTACGGTCTGCGCGGCGACTATGTGTTTTATCGCGATCGCGACCAGATCAATACCCTGAACGGGCAACTGACCCATAAGCGCATCACTAACTATTTCGAAACCGTACGTATTGGCCTCGGCAGCCCAACGCTCAGCTTGTTTGAGCTGGGCGTTAACCATCTGCAGATCCTGCCTACCGGGCTGATCAGCGCCAACCTCAGCGTGGAGCAAGGGTTGCCCTGGTTTGGCGCCGACCGTCAAAAGGGGGCCGGCCTGCCCGATGCCCAATTCACCAAGGGCAAGCTGTTCGTCAACCTCAACCAACGCCTCCAGCTTGCCGGTGCCACTTACCAGTTGAGCAACTTGCTGTACGGGCAATACAGCCGCGATCGCCTGCCCGGTGTGGAATGGCTCAGCTTGACGGACCGCAGCGCGATCCGGGGTTTCAGCCGCAGCACGCTGTCCGGTGATAACGGCTGGTATCTGCAAAACACCCTTTCCCGCAGCTTCACCCTGGGCCAGAGCAGCCTCACTCCACGTATCGGCGGCGACGTCGGCCGGGTGCTGCCTCGCGATAACCGACCTTCCGGTTGGCAAAGCAGCGCGGGGTTAAGCGCCGGTGTCACCCTGCGTTACCAACGCGCCATGTTCGACGTTGAAGCCAGCCGCGGTTGGCTACTGTCCAGCCACTCAATGCCCGACGATCCGATACAGGTACTGGCACGCTTTTCGTACACCTTTTAGTTTGCGTTTTTTTGCACTACCACAGCGATATATGGAGATACATGGATGAAAAATAATAACTTCAGGCTCTCGGGAGCGGGCAAGTTAGCCGCTTCACTGGCGATCATTCTCGCCTCCCTCGGCAGCGCGTACGCCGGCGAGATCGTAGCGGCCAACGGCGCTAACGGGCCCGGTGTTTCAACTGCCGGTAACGGCGCACAGGTGGTCAATATCGTGACGCCTAACGACCATGGGCTGTCACATAACCAGTATCAGGATTTCAACGTCAACCAACCCGGCGCGGTGCTGAATAACTCGCTCGATGCCGGGCGGTCTCAGTTGGCCGGCCAACTGGCTGCCAACCCGAACCTGAACAACCAGGCGGCCAGCGTGATCCTCAATGAAGTGATCAGCCGCAACCCGTCGCTGTTGCACGGACAGCAAGAAATCTTCGGCATGGCGGCCGACTACGTGCTGGCTAACCCGAACGGCATCAGTTGCGACGGCTGCGGCTTTATCAATACCAGCCGCTCGTCGCTAGTGGTGGGTAACCCCCTGGTGGAAAACGGCATGCTGCAGGGCTACAGCACGTTGGGCAATCGCAACACCCTGAGCCTTGATGGCCGGCTGAACGCCAGCGGCGTGCTGGATTTGATCGCGCCGAGAATCAACAGCCGCGGCGAGGTCATCGTCGCACCGCTGTACGATAAAAAAAGCGATAAAATGATCTCGGCGATCAACGCCATCAGCGGCAACAATCGCGTATCGCACGATGCACAGGTGCTCAGCAGCGAACAACCTGAGCTCACAGTCTGGGACCAGTTATTAGGCACCACGGACAGCTACTATCTTGGCAGCATGCAGGCAGGGCGCATTAATATCATCCATACCGTCACCGGCAGTGGCGTAAAGCTGGCTGGCAAGCTGGATGGCAGCGATGAAATCCGGGTGAAAGCTTACAACATCCGCACCGACAGCCAGGTCAACGACAGCAGCAGCAACCGCAATAGCGGCGAGAATTACCAAAACTACCGCGGCGGGATCTACATCAACGACCGCAGCACCGGTCAGCAACTGGCCCGCACCGAACTGAAAGGCAAAAATATCAGCCTGGTGGCCGATAACAGCAACCACCTGACCGCCACCGACGTTCGTGGCGAAGAGATCACGCTGCAAGGCGCCAGCCTGACGCTCGACGGTCGGCAACTGAAGCAGACTCAGGGCCACACCGATGAGCAGTGGTTCTACAGTTGGAAATACAACGTCACACGTGAGAATGAGCAGCTTCAACAGGCCACCAGCAACATTGAGGCCACGAAAAATGCCACGCTGACCGCCACCGAGCAGGATGTGACGCTGCGTGGCGCCAAGGTTTCGGCGGGCAATACATTGAACATCGACGCCAAGCGCGACGTGCAGCTCAGCGGATTGATCGAGCGAGAAAAAACCAGCGAACGCGGTAATCAGCGCAACCATACCTCCAGCCTGCGTACCGGCAGCTGGAGCAACAGCAATGAAACCGAAAGCCTGAAGTCCAGCAGCGTCTTCTCCGGCGGTGATTTGGCGATAAAAGCCGGTAATCGCGTCGTAGGCCAGGGAACCAAAGTGTACGCGTCAGGCGATCTCAAGGTGGATGCCAACGACCAAATCAATATCGGCGTACAAAAAACCGCCAATGAGAAAACCGTTCGCGACAATAAAACCTCATGGGGCGGTATCGGCGGCGGCAACAACCAGGACAACAGCAACCGTCGCGAAGTCAGCAACGCTTCTCAGGTGACGGCCGACGGCACCCTGTGGCTGAACGGCAAACAGGGCGTGACCATTACCGGCAGCACCGTGAAGGGCGCCAAAGGCGGTTTTGTCGCCGCCACCGACGGCGGTCTGCGGATCGATAACGCCCTCAGCACCACGGTTGACAAGGTGGATGCCCGTACCGGCACCGTCTTCAATATCACCAGCAGCTCGCAAAAGTCCAATAACAGCCACCAACAGTCCACCGCCAGCGAATTGGTTTCCGATACCAACCTGCAGTTGGTCAGCAAAAAGGATACCGACGTGGTGGGCAGCAAGGTGACCAGCACCGGTAAGCTGGAAGTCAATGCCGGCGGTAATATCAATGTCAGCAGCGGAGAACAGCAGCAGCACATTGATGAGCAAAAAACTGCCCTTGCCATCAACGGCTATGCCAACGAGAAAAGCGACAAGCAATACCGTGCCGGTTTACGTATTGAGCATACCAGCGACAGCGAGAAAACCACCCGCAGCGAACAACAGTCATCAACGCTGAGCGGCGGCAGCGTCGCGCTGAAAGCAGACAAGGACGTGACCTTCAGCGGATCCAAACTGGTGACCACCCAAGGTGACGCCAGCATCAGCGGCGACAACGTGGCCTTCCTGGCAGCCGACAACAAGACCACCAGCGATACCGAAAAAACTAAAATCGGCGGCGGAGTCTACTACACCGGCGGCATAGATAAAGTTGGCTCCGGCATCGAAGGCGGTTACGAGAACAGCAAGACGCACTCACAAAGCAGCAAGGCGGTGACTTCCGGCAGCGATATCGCGGGCAATCTGACGATTAATGCCAAAGACAAACTGACCCAGCAAGGTGCGCAGCACCAGGTTAGCGGCAAATATCAGGAGAATGCCAACAGCGTTGATCACCTGGCCGCCGTCAACAGCGAAAGCAGCAACACCACTAAAACCGACGTCGGCGTAGACATCGGTGCCAACGTCGATTACAGCGCCGTCACCCGCCCGGTAGAGCGTGCGGTAGGGAAAGTCGCCAAGCTGGACGCCAACGGCGTGATTAACGAAATCGGCGGCATCGGCGCACCGAATATCGGGCTGGATATTGGCGCCAATGGCGGCAGCAGCGAAAAGAGCAATAGCAGCTCCCAAGCCGTAGTCAGCAAAATTACCGCCGGATCCATCGACGTAAAAGCCAGCGGAAAATTGCAGGATACTGGAACACAGTATCAGGCGACTCAAGGGAGCGTAGCGCTGACAGCCGATAGTCACCACAGTGAAGCGGCGAAAAACAGCCAGCAGGAAAGCAGCAGCGAAACCCGCGGCGGCGCCAGCGTGCGCGTTTATACCACCACCGGCAGCGATCTGACCGTCGATGCCAAAGGCGAAGGCGGCAATAAGCACAGCGAAAGCACCGGCAGCCAGGCCGTGACCGGTAGCATCACCGCCGCCAATGGCATCGACATCAAGGTCAAGCAAGACGCGGTGTATCAGGGTACTTCGTTGGAGGCCGGCGACGGCAAGGCGAAGGTAAAAGCGGAAGACGGCAACATCCGTTTCGACCAGGCCACCGATACCAGCCATGAAAGCCACAACGGCTTCAATGTCAAAGTGTCGGCCAAAGGCGGCACCACACCGGAAACCAAAAGCTTCGGCCTTGGACTGGGTGGCGGCTACAGCAACGGGAAGAGTGACGGCAGCAGCGCGCAAGTCAGCAACATCGGCGGCAAACAGGGCGTAGAACTGGATGCCGGCCGTGGGCTGACGCTGCAAGGCAGTAATGTCACCAGCCAGGGCGACGTTTCGCTGAAAGCGGGAGAAAAGGTCGCGCTACAGGCAGCCCAATCGCAGCAGACCCGCAAGGACGATACGCTCTCCGGCAATATCGATATCGGCGGCAACAGCACCGATAACGACAAAAAGAGCGCGGGCGGCCTTTCTCTCGGCGGCGCGTTTGACATTGCCAAGGTAGATGAGACCTCGACGACCCAGCAAGGTGGCAAAATCACCAGCGGCGGCGCGGTAACCATTACCGCCAAAGGCAACGACGCGCATGCTCTGCATCTGCAGGGAACCGAGGTCAAGGGCAGCAGCGTTGGCCTGAACGCCGAGAACGGCGGCGTGGTGCTGGAGTCGGTGCAAAACCAGGAGCAGAAAAACAACTGGAACCTGGGGCTGAAGGCTAACGCCAAAGGCGGCCAATCCTTCAATAAGGACGCCAACGGCAAGGTGGATACCACCAGCGGCAGCGACACCCATACCCTGGGCGCCGGTGTGAAAGTCGGTGTCGATAACCTGCAAAAAACCACTCAGGGCAACAGCCTGATTAGCGCAGGAGAAGTCACGATCAACAGTGGTAAAGACACCCAGTTGGCCGGCGCCCGAATCGATGCCGACAGCGTGCAAGGCAACATCGGTGGCGATCTGCGCGTCGAAAGTCGCAAAGACAGCGAAAGCAGCGTGAAGGTCGATGTGGATGTCGGTCTGAGCCACACCAACGACCCGGCCAGCAGCATAACCAGCAAACTGTCGAAAGTGGGTACCCCGCACTACGCGGGTAAGGTGAAGGAGAAGCTGGAGGGCGGCATCAACAAGGTCGCTGACGCCACCACCGACAAGTACAACAGCGTAGCTCGTCGCCTCGATCCGAAGCAGGACACCACCGGCGCGGTCAGCTTCAGCAAGGCCGAGGGTAAGGTCACCCTGCCGGAAACGCTGGTCGGCGAAAAAGAAAAGGGGCCACTGTGGGATCGCGGCGCTCGCTTCCTGGGCAACAAATCCAAAGAGAGCCTGACCGGTCCTGCCGGGCTGCAAGGCCAGTTCAAGGTCAAGGCCGACGTAGTCAATAACGATGCGGTAGGCGTGCAGTCGGCCATCAATGGGAAAAATGACGTTGCGCTCAACGTTCAGGGCACCACTCGTCTCACTGGCGGCGAGATCCGCAGCCAGCAAGGTGAAGTGACGCTGGGTAACGGTAAACTGGAACAGCAGGACGTGGCGGGCAACCGCTATCAGGGTGGCGGTCATCTTGATGCCGCTGCCTCGGCAGGCGCACTGCTGGGCATCGCCGGTAAAAGCGTGGTGAACCTGGAGACACCGGTCGGCGGTTATATCAATAACCAGGCCGCCGATGCCAAAGCGGGGGTCTTTTCGGGTAAATAACTGAGGTACTGCCCCCGGCCACGCCGGGGGCATGACTTACAGCGTGCTGGGCGTATCCTCCCACTCACGCTCATCATCCTTTTCATCTTGATCCAGCACGTTATATGCCACCGCACAGAACAGTGAGTTCAGGCGTTTCATATCCCCCAACAGCCCCAGGTGCAGCGAGCTGGTTTCAATACTTTGAACGTTCTGCTGATGCAAGCGATCAACGTGCGCATGGGCGTAACGACGATCCAAAATCCGGAACCGATGCTTGGAGCGCCGCAGCCGTTTGGCGCTGGTAAGGTCACCGGACAAGAACACCGACAGTCCCAGACGCAGATTGCCTATCAGCCGCTCATGCAACGCATCCAGTTCGGCCAGCCCTTCGGTGGAGAATGCTCGCCGCGCCGCGTGTGATTTCGCCCCCACGTCCCCGGCCATGCGCTCGATAATGTCACCCGCCTGTTCCAGATTCAGCGCCATCTCGATGATTTCCGCCCAGCGCCGAGAGTCTTCCTCGCCTAAATCCTCTTTCTGGATCTGCGCCAGATATAGCTTGATGGCGGTATAAAGCACGTCGACGTCATCATCCAGCCGGCGAACCTCTTTATCCTGCCCCTGCTTACCGTGCAGCACTTCGCGCTGCAGAATCATCATGTGCTCCACCACGTCGCCCATACGCAGGGTTTCACGTGCCGCGTTGGCCAATGCCAGCGTCGGGGTATCCAGTGCACTGGCATCAAGGTGCCGCGGTCGCAATCGGGGATCGTCCGCCGCCACGTCGGCAATCAGCGTTTCACACAGGCGCGCCATCGGCCCGGCCAACGGGATCAGCACCAGGCAACGGATCAGGTTGTAGAACACGTGGAAGTAGATAACCAACTCTTCGTTGCCGCCAGGCAACCGAGTCATCACGTCCGCCAGATAAGAGACAAACGGCAGCACCAGCACACAACCCATCAGCTTGAACAACAGGCTGCCGAGCGCCACCCGACGACCGGCGGCATTCTGGCCGCTGGTGTTGATCATCGCCAACAGACCGCTGCCAAGATTGGCACCGATCACCAGGCACAGCGCCACCTTCAGCGAGATCACCCCGGAGGCCGTCAGAGTGGCAGTCAACAGTACGGCCGCCAGGCTGGAATAGCTGACAATGGCGAACAGCGCACCGGTCAGGGCATCCAGCATCACATCACCGGTCAGTGACGAGAACAACACTTTCACACCCGCCGCCTGGGTGATTGGCGTCGCGGCGGCAACAATCAGCTCCAGCGCTAGTACGATCAGCCCGAGGCCGATACACACGCGCCCCATTTGCCCTACACGGGTTTGCTTGCGGCTGAGAAACAGAAAGACGCCGACCAGGATCAGCAGCGGTGACAGCCAGGAGAGGTCAAAGGTCAGTATCCGCGCCATCAGCGCGGTACCGACATCGGCGCCGAGCATAATCACCAGTGCGGGCGTCAGTCCCACCAGCCCTTGCGCGACGAAAGAGGTCACCAGCAACGCCGTGGCGTTACTGCTTTGCACCAGCGCGGTCACGCCGATACCGGAGACGAACGCCAGCGGTTTTTTCTCTACGCTGTCGCTCAATACCCGGCGCAAATTAGCGCCGTAAACCCGCATAATTCCGGTGCGCACGATGTGGGTACCCCACACCAAAAGGGCAACGGAAGAAAGCAGGTGAAGAAGGGTCAACACGGAAGGAACGCTCCCTTCACGCCCGGCAAGACACAGCAGGCTATCCTGCCTGCCAGGCGTGCATAAAGGCAGGACAGCGGCAACAGGCTGCAGACCGCTATTGGAGGGTTAACGCAACGGCAGGAATTACCCTGGAGTTATCATTGAATGCCGCAGCGATGTCATGCAACTTCCCGTAATGTAACAGTTTCTAAGTGTAGTCCAATTTCACTGCCGTCGGGCCGCAAATCTTCGACCGAACGGTTGAGCACGTCGACCAGCAGCTCCACACCGCGGGCCCGTACCCGATAGCGCACCACGTTGCCCAACAGGCTGTGGTTAAGGATCACCGCGGCAATCCCCTGCCCGGCAGGCACCAGGGTAATGGACTCTGGTCGAACAGCTACCTTACCGTGGTAAGGGCTGCCGGTCAAAGTCGTCGCCTGTTCCGCACTCAACAGGTTGTAGTTGCCGATGAACCCGGCGGCGAAGACGTCGGCCGGCTGGGTATACAGAGTTTCCGCGTCACCGCTTTGTACGATTTGTCCTTTGTTCATCAAGACAATGCGATCCGACAGCGTCAGCGCCTCTTCCTGATCGTGGGTAACGAAGATGGCCGTCAGGTTCAGTTCGCGCTGGATCCGACGGATCTGTTCGCGCAGGTGCTTACGGATACGCGCGTCGAGTGCCGAAAGGGGCTCGTCGAGCAACAGCAGCCGCGGACGGGTCACCAGCGAACGTGCCAGCGCCACCCGTTGGCACTGTCCACCGGACAACTGATGCGGATAGCGTTTCGCCAGCTCAGTCAGCTCCACCAACGCCAGCACCTCTTGCACACGCTGCTGGATCTGACCGGCCGCCAGCTTTTGCATTTTCAGCCCGAACGCGACGTTGCCCTCAACGGTCATGTTCGGGAATAACGCATAGCTCTGGAACACCATGCCGATACCGCGCTTTTGCGGGGGGAGCGGCACCAGATCCTGGCCCTGCAGCAGGATCTGTCCGCTGTCGACCGGGGTAAGCCCCGCCAGACAGCGCAGCAACGTCGATTTACCGCAGCCGCTCGGCCCGAGCAGCGTGACAAACTCGCCCTCCTCGGCGGTGAAGTCGATATCCTGAAACACCTGGGTCTGGCCATAGTGTTTATTGAGGCGGGTGACATTGAGGTAAGCCATGCGGTTAGCCCTTATTTTTATTCAGCAAATTCGCCAACCAGGTGACAATCAGCACCACGGCGAAATAAGAAATGACCAGTGCGCTGGTGAAATGGCCGCTGCCGTTACGCATGTTGTAGAGGTAAACCTGCAGCGTTTCGTATTGGCTGCCCACCAGCAGGTTGGCGAAGACGAATTCGCCAATCAGGAAAGAGAACGACAGCAGTACCGCAATCATCCCGCCCTTACGCAGGTTCGGCAGCACCACCAGCAGCGCCGCCTGCCAGGTACTGGCGCCCAGCAGATGTGCGGCGTCCATCAGGTCGCGCAGGTTGATCGCCTGCATGTTGTTGCTGATGGCACGGTAAATAAACGGCAGCGTAATGGAAAAATAGCAGCCGATCAGGATCCACGGCGTGCCCAGCAGCGGCAGCGGATCGGCGGCGAACAGCTGCATCAACCCGACCGCCGACACTACCGGCGGCACGGCAAATGGCAGCAGGATCAGCACGTTCATTACCGCATCCAGTTTGGGAAAATAGTAAGCAATCACAAACATCGTTGGCAAAATCACCACCACCGCCAGCACCAGGGTGCCAAAGCAGATCAGCAGCGAGTGCCACAGCGCCAGCAGGAAGCGGGGATCGCTCCATAAGGCCACCAACCATTTCAGGGTAAAGCCGTCCGGCAGAATAGTCGCGCCCCACTGGGTGGCCAGCGCATAAATCAGCGTCGCCGCCAGCGGCAACAGCAGGATCAGCAACAACAGCCCACTTACTACGCGGTGATAGCCGGTTTCAAAGCGCGACATGGCCGCCCTCCGCAACATTATGAGCGCGCATTGAGGTAGCTCCTGCGCAACAGCCATTGATGGATCAGAGTAATAAACGCCATCATCACCACCAGCAGCATAGCCAGCGCGCTGGCCAGGTTAGGGTCGAGGGAGATATCCCCCGCGACCAGCGCCGATATGCGGATCGGTATCACGTTGAAATTGCCGGTGGTCAACGCATACACCGTGGCATAAGCCCCCAGTGCGTTGGCCAGCAGGATGACAAAGGTGCCCATCAACGCCGGCGCCAGCACCGGCAAGCCAATATGCCGCCAGTAGCGCCACGGACTGGCGCCAAGCAGCGATGCCGATTCGCGCCAGTCCTCGCGCAGCGCGTCAAACGCCGGGTACAGCAGCAGCACGCCCAGCGGGATCTGGAAGTAGGTATAAAGTACGATCAGTCCGGTTTTGGAATACAGGTTGAAGCTTTCCATCAGGCCATATTTGCGCAGCAGCAGCGTCAGGCAGCCGTTCAATCCCAGCAGAATGACAAAGGCAAACGCCAAGGGGACCCCGGCGAAATTGCTGGTCATGTTGGTAAACGACATCACAAAATCATGAAACCGCGTCTGACCGAGTCGGCGCAGTGAGTAACTGCCTACTAACGCAATCAGCAGCCCATAAACGCTCGACCAAAGAGAGATCTCCAGCGAGAACTGAAACGCCTGCAAATAGAACGGCGAGGTCAGTACGTCAACATAGTTGCCCAGCCCCCAGCCGCTGGTCTGGCTGAAAAAGCTGCTGACGGCAATCCACACCAGCGGCGCAATTTGAAACGCGCCGAACAGCAGGATAAACGGCAGCAGGCACAGCGCGGCAATCCACTTAGCTTTCATGGCTCACCCTTAGGCCAACAGCGCACGGCAACGCGGCTTGTCGTGCGGTATCTGCAGCACTTCGCACAGGGTGCCACACAGGTCGGTTTGCTGCGGATTAGCGTCGCTCTGGCTGAAGGCGTCACCGAAGACAAACAGCGGCACCTGTCGCTCTTCCGGCAACACGCCGCCGTGGCTGCGATCGTCATTCATGCCGTGATCGGCGGTGACCATCACCTGATAACCCGCATTCAGCCAGTCGGCTAAATAGCGCGACAGTACGCCGTCGGCGTTGCGCGCCGCATTGCGGTACTGCGGCGATGACAGGCCAAAGCGGTGCCCGGTGTCGTCAATGTTCATCGGGTGGATCAGTAAGAAATCGGGTTGATGACGGCGGCGCAAGCTTTCCGCATCGTCAAACAGGTGAGAATCCGGGTAACGGTCGTCGTAATAAAAATGGCCGTGCTGGATCGGCAGCTCGGCATCGTCGGTATGGCGATCGCGCGCGGCGTCGAACGGGGTACGATTGTACAGCTCACTGAACCAGTGATAGGCCGCTGCCGCGGTAGTCAAGCCCGCGGCACGAGCGTAGTGAAACACGCTTTGCTGATGCGAGAGGCGTGACACCTGATTATGCACCACGCCACTCTCCACCGGCGGCACACCGGTGAGGATGCATTCGTACAGCGGTCTGGAGAGCGAGGGCAACTCGCTCTCCAACTGATACAACCGTCCGCGCCCTGCCGCACATTCGGCCTGCAGATAGCCCATGGCGTCGTGTGCCACCTGATAGTTCAGACCGTCCAGCAGCACGAGGATAGTTTTCATGATGGTTTAACTCACTGCTGCATAAACATAATGACGTTTTCCTGCCACTGGCGCGGCAGCGTTTTGGCACTTTGCTCCCAGGCCGCCGGATCGGCGATCGGGTGAGCATTCTTATACTGTTCGGCCGGCAGCAGCTTGGCTTTGACATCGTCTGGCAACGTCAGGTGTTCCGCTCGGATTGGACGCGCATAGCCGCGCGCCAGGTTGATTTGGCCTGCGTCTGAGAAAATGTATTCGCGTGCCAGCTTGGCGGCATTCGGGTGTTTGGCGTATTTGTTGATAATGGTGGTGTAACCGGAAGTGATAGATCCGTCAGAGGGGATCAGCACTTCAAAGCGGGTTTTGTCGATCTGGTCGCGGTAGTTCAAACCGTTAAAGTCCCAAACCACCCCCACCTGCACTTCGCCTTTTTCCAGCGAGGCGATCACCGGGTTGCTCAGGCTCAGGCGCCCGGCCTTGGCCAGCTTGCCGAAGAATTCCAGACCCGGCTTCAGGTTCTTTTCGTTCCCGCCCATCGCGTAGGTTGCCGCCAGCACGCCGCTGGCCGCCTGCGAAGCGGTGCCGACGTCACCAATAGTGACCTGATAAGTGCCCTTCAACAGATCCGCCCAGCTGTGAGGGATCTCTTTCACCTGTTTTTTATTGATAATGAAGGCGATGGTGCCGGTATAGGCCAGTGCCCAGTGGCCGTCCTTGTCTTTGGCCCAGTCAGGTACCTGTTCCCAGGTGGAAGGTTTATACGGCTGGGTCACCCCTTTTTGTACCGCGATAGGGCCGAATGCCGCGCCCACGTCACCAATATCCGCCGTAGCATTGCTCTTTTCCGCATCAAACTTGGCAATTTCCTGCGCCGAGCTCATGTCGGTATCGACATGCTTCAGGCCGTACTTGCTCAGCAGATCCTGCCAGGTATCTTTCCAGTTAGCCCAGCTGTCCGGCATGCCGACGCTGTTGACTTCCCCTTCCTTCTTGGCAGCCTGTTCCAGCGCCGCCAGATCGGAATCGGCTGCCCAGCTCATTTGACTGGTCAGGACAATGGCACTGGTTAACACAGAAGCGCACAAACGTTTCATAACTGATGCTCCGGGTGGTAGTGTGGGAGTAGCTGGACTAGTCCAGCAAGAACCAAGCCAATCTAACGGACGAATGTGATAATTATATGTCAGTCTAAAAAAGCAGCGGTTTTATCGCATTTGGCGTGTTCGTCAGCCCTTCGCTGGTCTACCTTTAGCGGGGATAAACGCACTAAAATGGGGCATCTGTTGCATGAGTGAAGTATCGACAACCGTGGCGGCCATCTGCCAGACGCTGAACGCCCGGATCGCCGTGGGGGAGTTCAGCGCCGACGGCAAATTGCCTTCGGAACGTGCTCTGAGCGAACAGTTTTCCACCACCCGTATTACGCTGCAGGAAGCGCTCGGTCAGTTGGAGGCGCAGGGTGTGATCTACCGTCAGGTGAGGCGCGGCTGGTTTATCTCGCCGCCGCGGCTGATTTACAACCCTCTGCAGCGCAGCCACTTCCACGCCATGGCGCAACAGCAAGGGCGTGATGCCCATACCGAAGTGATCGACAGCGCCACCGTGCCGCTGCGCGAAGATCTGAGCCAAAAACTGGCTTTACCGTCCGGTAGCGAGGTCTATCGCATTCGTCGGTTGCGCTACATCGATGGCCGCGCGGTGCTGTATTGCGAGCACTACCTCAACCCGGCCTACTTTGCCGGCATTCTGGAGGAAGATTTAACCCAGTCGCTGACCGGGCTGTATGCCGAACGCTACGGCATTCGCTACGGGCGGGTACGTTTCGATATGCTGCCAACCCTGCTGTCGCAGGAAGCGGCAGCCATGCTGAAGGTCACCTACGGCAGCCCGGCATTGTTCATTACTCGGGTTAACCGCGATCAGCACGATCGGGTGATTGACTGCGATTTGGAATACTGGCGATACGACGCGCTGCACATTGACGTCGAAGCATTGTAATGACATGGGCGCATTGCTGCGCCCATCAAGAGAGGATCAGTCGGCGTCGTAACCGAGATTAGGCGCTAACCAGCGCTCAACCTCGCCGACGCTCATGCCTTTGCGCGCCGCATAATCTTCAACCTGATCGCGCTGGATCTGCGCCACCGCGAAATATTTGCTCTGCGGGTGGCTGAAGTACCAACCGGATACCGCCGCCCCCGGCCACATGGCGAAGGACTCAGTCAATTCCATGCCGGTATGACGGTTAACGTCCAGCAGCCGCCAGATCTCCGCTTTCTCGGTGTGCTCCGGACAGGCCGGATACCCCGGCGCCGGACGAATGCCCTGGTAATTTTCGCGGATCAGCTCTTCGTTACTCAGGTTCTCGTCGCTGGCAAAGCCCCAGTGCACCTTGCGCACCTGTTCGTGCAGGTACTCGGCGAAAGCCTCCGCCAAACGGTCGGACAGCGCCTTCACCATGATTTTATTGTAATCATCGTGCTGCGCGTCATAGGCCGCCGCCAGTTCATCCTCTTCCAACCCACCGGTCACCGCGAAAGCCCCGAAGTAGTCGGCCGTGCCGCTGCTTTTCGGCGCGACAAAGTCGGCCAGGCAATAGTTCGGGAAGTCGGTTTTTTCGGTCTGCTGGCGCAGATGGCGACTGACCACCAGCACCTCATCGCGATTTTCGTCGCGATAAACTTCGACATCGTCACCGACCCGGTTAGCCGGGAACAGGCCATAAACGCCGCGCGGGTTGAGGCTGCCGTTAGCGGCCAGCATATCCAGCATCTGGTTGGCGTCCGCAAACAGCCGCTTGGCTTCTTCCCCCACCACTTCATCTTCCAGAATGCGCGGGTATTTGCCCGCCAGCGACCAGGTCATAAAGAACGGCGTCCAGTCGATGTAATGCCGCAGCGTCTCGATACTGGCTTCGACCGGGTAAACGCCCAGTTGCTTCGGTACCGGTGGCTGATAATTTTCCCAATCCAGCACCATGGCATTCGCGCGCGCTTTCTGCAGGTCAACCGGCGGAGTTCGCGGTTTCTTACGTGCGTGCTGAATGCGGACGGTTTCGTATTCTTTACGGGTTCGCGCCACAAAATCGTCGCGCTGAGCGCTGGAAAGCAATGCCGACACCACGCCCACGGTACGCGAGGCATTTTGTACGTAGGTGGTTGAGCCGCTGTAATTCTGCTCAATCTTCACCGCAGTATGGGCCTTGGAGGTGGTAGCGCCGCCGATCAGCAGCGGCAGGGTAAAGCCCTGACGCTCCATCTCTTTCGCCACGTTGACCATCTCGTCCAACGACGGGGTGATCAGTCCGGACAGGCCGATAATATCCACATTTTGCTCGCGCGCGGTTTTCAGGATTTTCTCCGTCGGCACCATCACGCCCAGATCGACAATTTCATAGTTGTTGCACTGCAGCACCACGCCAACGATATTCTTGCCAATGTCGTGCACGTCGCCCTTCACCGTCGCCAGCAGGATTTTGCCTGCCGTTGAGCCCTTTTGCTTGCTGGCCTCAATGTACGGCTCCAGATAGGCCACCGCCTGTTTCATCACGCGGGCGGATTTCACCACCTGAGGCAGGAACATCTTACCTTCGCCGAACAGATCGCCGACGACGTTCATGCCCGCCATCAGTGGCCCTTCGATCACTTCGATCGGGCGATCCGCCCTCTGTCGGGCCTCTTCGGTATCGAGCTCGATAAACTCGGTGATGCCTTTTACCAGCGAGTATTCCAGCCGTTTTTCGACCGGCCAGCCGCGCCATTCCGCCTGCTGCACTGCTACTTCATTGTCTTTGCTGCCGCGGTATTTCTCCGCCAGTTCCAGCAGCCGTTCGGTCCCGTCGTCACGGCGGTTGAGGATCACGTCTTCCACCGCATCGCGCAGCTCAGCCGTCAGATCGTCGTAGATCGCCAACTGCCCGGCGTTAACGATCCCCATGTCCATGCCGTTGCGGATCGCGTGATACAGGAACACCGCGTGGATCGCTTCGCGTACAGGATCGTTGCCGCGGAATGAAAACGACACGTTGGACACGCCGCCGGAAATCATCGCGTGCGGCAGGTGAGTTTTGATGTCGGCGCAGGCTTCGATAAAGTCGACGGCGTAGTTGTTATGCTCTTCAATACCGGTAGCAACGGCGAAAATATTCGGGTCGAAAATAATGTCTTCCGGCGGGAAGCCGACGCGCTCGGTCAGAATTTTATAGGCGCGGCGGCAAATCTCGAATTTGCGCTCGCGCGTATCGGCCTGGCCCACTTCGTCAAACGCCATCACCACCACCGCGGCACCGTAACGACGCACCAGCTTGGCGTGATGAATAAAGGCCTCTTCGCCCTCTTTCATCGAGATGGAGTTAACGATGCCTTTGCCCTGAATGCACTTCAGGCCTTTTTCGATCACCGACCATTTGGAGGAGTCGATCATGATCGGCACCCGGGCGATATCCGGCTCACCGGCGATCAGGTTGAGAAAACGCACCATCGCCGCTTCCGCGTCGAGCATCCCCTCATCCATGTTGATGTCGATAATCTGGGCGCCGCTTTCCACCTGCTGGCGAGCAACCGCCAACGCTTCGCTGTATTTCTCTTCTTTGATCAGCCGCTTAAAGCGTGCCGAGCCGGTCACGTTGGTACGCTCACCCACGTTGACGAACAACGTTTTGGCATCGATGTTTAGCGGCTCCAGCCCCGCCAGACGGCAGGCCACCGGGATCTCCGGCAGTTTGCGCGGTGGCACGCCCGCCACGGCCTTGGCCATGGCAGCAATGTGCTCCGGCGTGGTACCGCAGCAGCCACCGATGATATTCAGGAAGCCGGCTTGCGCCCACTCCCCAACCTGCCTCGCCATCTCTTGCGCATCCAGATCGTATTCACCGAACGCATTAGGTAAACCGGCATTGGGGTGTGCAGTGACGTAGCTTTCCGATATACGCGACAGTTCGGCAACGTATTGACGCAGTTCATCCGGCCCCAGCGCACAGTTCAGGCCAAAGCTCAGCGGTTTGACGTGGCGCATCGAGTTATAGAAGGCTTCGGTGGTTTGACCGGACAGGGTTCGGCCGGAAGCATCGGTGATGGTGCCGGAAATCATGATCGGCAGCGAAACACCCAAGGCTTCGAATTCGGTTTCCACCGCGAAGGCGGCGGCCTTGGCGTTCAGGGTATCGAAGATGGTTTCGATCATGATCAGATCGACACCGCCCTCCACCAGCGCACGCGTCGACTCGCGGTAGGCTTCCACCAGTTCGTCGAAAGAAACGTTACGAAAAGCCGGATCGTTGACGTTCGGCGAAATAGAGGCGGTGCGGTTGGTCGGCCCCAGCACCCCGGCCACGTAGCGCGGCTGCTCTGGGGTACGCGCAGTCCATTCGTCTGCGCAGGCACGTGCCAGGCAGGCGGCCTGATAGTTAATCTCGGCGGACAGCGACTCCATATGGTAGTCGGCCATGGCGATGGAGGTGGAGTTGAAGGTATTGGTTTCGAGGATGTCGGCTCCCGCTTCCAGATAGCCGTAGTGAATGGCGGTAATGACCTCAGGCTTGGTCAGCACCAGCAGGTCGTTATTGCCTTTCAGATCGCTTTGCCAGTCGGCAAAACGCTCACCGCGAAAGTCGCTCTCTTCCAGACGGTAGCTTTGGATCATGGTGCCCATGCCGCCGTCCAACACTAAAATTCGCTGCGCTAACTGCCGGCGCAGTTGTTCTACTCGATTCACCACCCCTTATCCCCTTTATCTTTCAAGCCACTGCTATATTGACCCCTATGTAAAATTACCGGGTCACTATGTCACCATCACCCATACCCTAGGGATTTCAAGTTGCGGCTAGGCGCCCAGCCTGTTCATCCTCAGGAGCTTACTAAGGTAAGTGACTGGGGTGAACACGTGCAGGCAACAACGCTGCGGCTTGAAAGACGACGGGTATCGGTCATCCTAGCACAGGTTGTGCCGCTAAAGGGGCGAGCGGTTATTGAGAGTTTTTCAGGTTGTCTGGCAACACATCCGATGAGCTGATTGACGGCTTGCATTTCACACGTAAAAAACGAAAATGAATTCCATCATACGGAAAAAGGAATGTGAATCATGGTCACCCCCGTTCCCGCCAAACGTGGCAAGAAGCCCCGCGCTGCATCTCCAAGCGCCAGTGCGGCAACCGGTCAGGTACAGTCGCTGACCCGTGGCCTGAAATTATTGGAATACATTGCCGAAGCCCAGGGCAACGTGGCGCTGACCGACCTGGCCCAACAGGCGGGGTTACCGAACTCCACCACTCACCGTCTGCTTTCCACCATGCAACAGCAAGGGTTCGTGCGTCAGGTCGGCGATCTGGGTCTGTGGACTATAGGTTCACACGCCTTTGTGGTGGGCAGCAGTTTTCTGCAAAGTCGTAATCTGCTGGCGATGGTGCACCCCACGCTGCGTCGCCTGATGGAAGAATCTGGCGAAACGGTTAACCTGGCTGTACTGGATACCAGCGAGTACCAGGCGATTATTATCGACCAGGTGCAATGCACCGCGCTGATGCGCATGTCTGCGCCCATCGGCGGCAAACTGCCGATGCACGCCTCCGGTGCCGGCAAAGCCTTTCTGTCCACCCTGCCGGACGATCAGGTCACCAAATTGCTGCATAAAAAAGGCATGCAAACCTATACCCAGCATACGCTGACGCCGCACAACCTGAAGGAAGGGCTGGCGCAGATCCGCAAGCAGGGTTTCTCGTTTGACGATGAAGAGCATGCGCTGGGTCTGCGCTGCGTGGCGGCCTGCATTTTTGACGAGCACCGCGAAGCCTTCGCTGCCATTTCGATTTCCGGCCCCGTATCGCGCATCACCGACAACCGCGTGATTGAGTTGGGCGCCTTGGTGATCCATGCCGCAAAAGAGATCAGCCTGGAATACGGTGGCGTACGTTAAAGTGGAGCAATGCCGTTGCATTAAACCTTCAAATAATCGAATATTAGACGTTTTATCGCCCCCAACGAGCCGCCAATGAGAGATAAATTCATTAAGAAAGAAGGTATTGCGCTTATCCAACTCGCCAGATATTTGCTGGATGAGAAGCCGATGAACCGGTTACGCACTATCGATGAACTCTCTGAAAGTTTTGGCCTTTCCGTCGGCATTGTGCAAAACGCACTTAAATCGCTGGAAAGCAGTGGCTGCATTCAGTTGGAACGGCGCGGCCGCAACGGGACGCAATTAAAACAGTTAAACTATCAGGCGCTCCTTACCCAGGCCGATATTGGCAATATTGTTTGTGCGATGCCACTGCCCTACACCAAACTTTATGAGGGCTTAGCCAGCGGTCTGAAAATACAGTTTGGGCAAATACCGCTTTACTACGCGCATATGCGCGGAGCCAGCGTACGTATCGAATGCCTGCTGGATGGTATCTACGATATGGCCGTCGTATCCCATCTGGCCGCCAGACAGGTCTTACAGGAGGGCAAAGCCCTTATTGCGCTGGAGTTAGGCGCGGGATCCTATGTTTCAGGCCACCAGATGGTTTACCGCCGTGGCGAAGAAAACAGCATCCGTCGTGTGGGCCTGGATCCTCGCTCGCCAGATCAACGTCAATTATCCGAACTCTATTTCCAGGGGCAAGAGATCGAATATGTCGATACGCCTTATCACGACTGTTTAAACCAAATAGAAAAAGGCAATATTGATTCAGCTATCTGGAACCTGGTGCAGAACTTTGCCAGTGACACCCTGGACGCGATCCCCTTGCAAGGTCACCCTTCCTATATTCAAGCCTCTGAAGCCGTGCTGCTTATTCGCAGCGATGACGCTCTCATTCAGCGTCTTGTGGCACGTCAGGTTGACAAGAAGCAACTGCTGCAACACCAGAAAAATGTCGTTTCGGGAAAGGAAGAACCTTTTTACTGATTAGGCTTTGTATATAATTAATGCCAGCCGTTATTTACAGCTTTCCGATAATAAAACCCTTCATGCCATATTAATACCTTTAAAGAGGTATAAAATAACCGCGTTAGTTTGTTCCGGAATCATATCCAATGTGTCAGGAATAGAGATAAGGAATGTGAAAATGAAACGCGAAGATAAATATAATCACGGTGACTACACTGATTTTCTAACGGCAATAAGAACCTTTGAATGCTCTATTGATCCTAAAGATGCCGACTATTATGACAAGCATTATGAAGATGACAAAGCAGTAACCTATCAACAAGTTGAGTATCCAGGTCGCGTAATTCGCGATAAAAATGGCGTTCCCCTACACAGCACCACGTCAATAAAAGGCTATTTCATTAAGCTTGGCATTGATAAACTCTATACGCGTGGCTCCAGCGATCCTGAGATGTTTCGCCAGATGCAGTATGCTGTGATGAATTATCTGGGTTTTGTCGGTTATCAATTCAGTGAGCATGACCTTTGGGATCTTGGTTATTACTCCCATTATGATAATGAACAGCTCCCCATGTACTATTCAGATGTCGACGTCAGCAATTGGTCCAATGGAGTGCGAGAAAAAATAATGGATCTTCCGGACGGGAAAATCCATGTTACCGACGTGAATACCTGGAAGGGGACATTTACCGGCAAACATGGCATCAATTCTTTCACCGATGTTATCGATCCGGATAAGCAAGAATTTATTGCCCTCGACCATTTCGACAATAAATACCAAAATATTGTTTTGCAGTTAGCCGACCATGGCAAAACCCTGAATGATTATCTGGGGAGTACGCTACGCTGGAGTGAATGCCAGCCCAAATTAGCCCCACCCGGTGGCCGTCCTGATGAGGTAACCCTCACTTTATCCGGCTTACTGGCCGGCGCTCATTTACGTGGGGCGGAAGGCGTTGTCGCCCTGTTGGTCAAGCATGAAAATCATGCTGATGAGAACAAAACGGCCATATTGCAGTATGTCTATGATTTTGGCGGCTACAGTACGCCTTATGACCAGTAAATCTGGTATGTGTTTGGCAGGCGTCGGGTATGGCGCCTCATTATAATTTGTGATCTTGTTCAAGTAATAATCGCTTCCCCGTTGTCGTCCGTTATGCGCTCACTTACCATTTCATTTATATATTCAAAAAAATGAGGATATAAAATGATACACCAGGGCCTGAACACGCTGCGACAAGCCAAAGTGATTGATGAAGACATTTATCAGGGAATGCTGGCCGTCGTCGAACAACTGCAACAGCATTGCCAATGCCCCTTACCCGCAGAGCAAGGCTGGTTGGCGATCGCACACATGGCCAATGCACTAATGCGTTGCCGGCAGCAGCAAACCGTCTCACCGTTGGACAACGAAATATTGGCGGAAATAGCGGAAGCAGGGAAATTGGAAGTGTTGCGCGAGCTCAATAATGCCCTGATGAAAAACTTTACCCTCGAACTCCATCCCGATGAAGAAGGCTACCTGCTGGTCAATTGGTACAGCTTGAGCAAAGCATAATCGCCATGAATAATTTCTCTTAAATATTCAAATAAATGAATATTTTCCACAAGGATGACAAACCAGGAGTAAAGGGAACGATGTTTATTACTGCATTACAACGTCAGAATCCTGCGCTGATCGGCACTGCCGTATCACTGTGGCAACAGCGAATCCTTCGCCCGGATAGCTACGTGATCGATGTTGATACCGTAGAGGAAAACGCCCGACACATATTGCAAATCGCTCAGCAGCATCACCTGACGCCTTATGTCATGAGCAAACAATTTGGCCGTAACCCTTGGTTATGCCAACGCATTATCAATCAGGGTTTTCCGGGCGCCGCCGCTGTCGATTTCAAAGAAGCGCAGCAGCTAATGCAGCATCGCGTTCCCTTGTGCCACGCAGGGCATCTTGTCCAGATCCCTGACGGTGAGATCGCCGCCATTCTGAAGCAGCGGCCAGAAGCGATCACCGTCTTTTCGGTTGAAAAAGCCCGCAGCGTCGCTGAACAGGCAAAAAAAATAGGCATCACGCAATCTTTATTGCTGAAAGTCTATCAGGGAGGCGACCTCCTCTACCCTGGGCAAGAGGGCGGCTTTCTGCTTGATGATGTCGTGGCCGCCGCCAGACAAATAGCACAGCTGGGGCATGTACAGGTGGTCGGCGTCACCCATTTCCCTTGCCTGCTTAGCCACAAGGCCGGCGATATCCCACAGACAACCCCCAACTTTGCCACCCTGATTGAAGCTGTGGCTCGCCTGCGTCAGGCCGGCTTCCAGATATGCCAAATCAATGCCCCCTCCGCCAATAGCTGCTCGTCGTTGCCGATGCTCGCACAGCTTGGCGTGACCCACATTGAGCCGGGGCACGCATTCACAGGAACCTTCCCGGCGAACGTTTTTGGTACTGAGCCAGAACGCCTGGCAATGCTATATCTGACTGAAATATCTCATCATTATAAAGATCTCAGTTTTTGTTATGGCGGCGGGCACTATCGCCGCAGCCACGTCCAACACGCGCTGGTGTTCACCCCTGATGGTCAGATGAGCCAAACCGAAGTGGTGCCGCCGGAGGACCACAGTATTGATTATTACCTGGGGCTACGCGGGACCTTCCCTATTGGTAGCGTAGTCATCATGTGTTTTCGCACACAAATTTTCGTTACCCGCAGCGACGTCGCCATGGTGTGCGGTATTTCGCGGGGTGCCCCGCAGCTTGCCGGGGTATTCGACAGCCAAGGTAACAGACTCAGCCATTCAGGAGATGCCCGGTGAAAAAATTTGTGGTTATTGTTTTAGATGGCTTCGGTATCGGCGCCATGGACGATGTCGCCCACCAGCGCCCTCTTGATATTGGGGCCAATACCTGCGGCCACATCTTGCAAAAATACGGCCTGCTACGGCTGCCGACATTAGAGAAGCTGGGCCTGATTAACGCTTTGGGATATCAGCCAGACAATGTCATGCACCCCAATCCGGCGGCAAACTACGGCAACGCAAATTTGCAGCATCAGGGGGCCGACTCCTTTATGGGGCATCAGGAAATCATGGGCACTCGCCCTGACATCCCGTTATTGATGCCCTTTTCTCAGGTCAGGGAACAGGTGGCTTCGGCGCTCAATAAGGCCGGGTACCAGGTTGAACGTGTCGCGGTCGAGGATGGTTTATGCTACCTGCGAATTAACGGATGCGTCGCCATCGGCGATAACCTCGAGACCGATCCCGGCCAGGTTTATAATGTGACTGCCAATTTGGATGCCATTGATTTCGCCACCGTTCGCACCATTGGTGACATCGTTCGCAGCCAGGTTCACGTCGGCCGGGTGATTGTCTTTGGCGGCAACATTGGCAGTAATGCCGCTTTGCACAATGCCGCCGAAACCCGCGCAAAGCGCTATGTCGGGATCAATGCCCCCAAGTCAGGCGTCTATGGCCATGGCTTTACCGTTGTCCATCTCGGTTATGGCGTCGATGCAAGCCAGCAAACCGCCGCCAGTTTGCACTCATCAGGCGTGCCCACGGTGTTAATCGGCAAAGTCGCAGATATCGTCATCAATCCTCACGGAACAAATTATCAGGGCATTTCAGATTCGGAAGAGATCATGCAATTGACCTTGCAGGCGGTCGAACTGCCGGGACAGGCCTTTATCTGCACCAATATCCAGGAAACAGATCTGGCCGGCCATGCCGAAAACAGCGATCGCTACGCTGAGCGATTACAAGTCGTTGACGGTTACCTGGCGCAATTACTGGCTCGACTCGGTCAAGACGACGCCCTGGTGGTGATGGCCGACCATGGAAATGACCCGACGATTGGTCACTCGCGCCATACCCGAGAAAAAGTGCCATTACTCTTCTGGCGCCCCGGCGTTCAAGGCGTCTATTTGGGCGAACGCTCAACCCTGGCTGATGTCGGGGCTACGGTCTGCGACGCATTTGGCGCTCCGGCACCTCAAAACGGCCATTCGTTCTTCCCGCAAATGAATAAGGGACAACCATGAATCCTTCATCGCAATTTGATCGACGTGGCTATACCTATGCGCACGAACATCTGCATATTGATCTGTCGCCGTTCAAACAGAATATTGATTGCCGATTGGATTGTTACGCACTCCTCGTGGATGAAATGAAAACGCTGGTCAATAAAGGCGTATTGAACCTGGTTGAGGTCACGAACCGCTATATGGGGCGTAATCCTCAATTTATGCTGGATTTGATGCAAGAAACCGGCATAAACATCCTGGCATCAACCGGTTACTACCAACAGGATTTCTATCCGCCACATGTTGCTCAGCGCAGCGCGCAGCAGTTGGCGCAAGCAATGATCGACGAGATTGAGCACGGCATTGACGGCACAACGCTGCGCGCTAGCGTAATTGCAGAAATTGGCAGCAGCGAAGGCACCATTACCCCAACGGAAGAGAAAGTATTCCATGCTGCTGCCCTGGCACATTTAGCCACCGGAAAACCCATCTCTACGCATACCAGTTTCAGCACCATGGGATTGGAGCAGTTGCAGCTATTAATGCGCCATGGTGTATCCGCCGAACGTATTGTTATTGGCCACTGCGATTTACGCGATCAGTTGGACACCTTGCTGAGGATTACTGAAACCGGCGCTTTTATTCAATTCGACACGATCGGCAAAAACGATTACTACCCGGACGAAAAGCGCGTGGCGACATTGCTGGCACTTTCTCAACGCGGACTATTGAGCCAGGTAATGCTTTCCATGGATATCACCCGACGTTCCCACCTGGCCGCAAATGGCGGTCTGGGATTCAGTTATCTCATTGATAGATTCGTCCCCATGCTGCTGCAAGCTGGGATATCACAACAAGATATTGACCATATGCTGTGCACCAATCCAAACACTTTCTTCAGAGGACAAGAATAATGAAAAAGATCGGTATTGCAGGTTTACAACGCGAGCAAATTAAACAAGCTATCGAATCAGCCGCCCCCGGTAAATTTGAGTGCTTTATTCAAAATGACATGGAAGCGGCCAGTAAAGTCAAAAGTGGCGAACTGGATTACTTTATTGGCGCCTGTAATACCGGCGCCGGTGCAGCGTTATCCATCGCTATTGCGATTATCGGTTATAACCGCTGCTGCACCATTGCCAAACCGGGAATACAGGCAAAAGAAGAACAAATAATAAAATGGGTCAACGAAGGCAAAGTGGCCTTTGGCCTTTCGGTGGAACATGTTGAACATGCCATCCCGATGCTGATGGGTCATTTGAATTAAGGGGGTATCCATGGAGCAGTATTTGCATATTGTTATTGTCGCTTTGCTAACGGGAATGACCTCGCTGCTTTCTCATCGTTCCGTTGCCGTATTTCACGACGGTATTCGTCCGATTCTGCCGCAACTGGTCGAAGGGAATATGAATCGCCGTGAAGCCGGCAGCATTGCATTTGGTTTGAGCATCGGCTTCGTCGCATCCGTCGGGATCTCCTTTACCCTCTCAACCGGGCTGTTGAACAGTTGGTTGCTGTTTTTACCCACCGACATCATCGGCGTACTGGCCTTTAACAGCTACCTGGCTTTCGCTTTGGGCATGGCCTGGGGAGTATTGGTGCTGACCAGTTTGGTGCCGATCAATACCCTGCTGACCGCGCTTCCCGTGGATATCCTCGGTTCACTGGGCGAGCTTTCCAGCCCGGTGATTTCGGCCTTCGCGCTGTTCCCACTGGTGGCTATTTTCTATCAATTCGGCTGGCGCCATAGCCTGCTGGCCGCCGTCGCCGTACTGATGTCGCGCGTCATTGTCGTGCGCTTTTATCCTTCACTCTTTCCAGAGTCGATTGAGATATTCGTCGGTATGGTGATGCTGCTGGGGATTGCGATATTTCGTGATATCTCACAGCGCAAGCATCATGAAGTAAACCATGGCACCTCTGTTTTCGAGGAGAGAACCTCTCGCATTATCAAGAATCTGCCGCTGCTCGCCATTACCGGTGCGCTAATCTCGACGGTTGCCAGCCTTAAGCTGTTTGGAGGGTCTGAGGTTTCGATCTATACGCTGGCAAAAGCCTGGGCCCCCGGCGTATCTCCGGAAGAATCCGCTGCGTTGGTCAATCAAGCTGCGCTGGCTGAGTTTATGCGTGGTTTGGGCTTTATTCCGCTCATCGCCACCACCGCGCTAGCCACTGGGGTGTACGCCGTCGCCGGTTTTACCTTCGTCTTTACCGTCGGTTATCTGGCCCCCTCGCCCTGGTTAGCGGCCATTTTAGGTGCCCTGACCATCACGTTGGAAGTGCTGTTGTTGCGGACTATCGGCCGTTGGTTAAGCAACTATCCCTCGGTTCGTAATGCCTCAGACAGTATCCGCAATGCGATGAACATGCTGATGGAATTTGCTTTGCTGATCGGCGCTATTTTCGCCTCTATCAAGATGGCGGGCTATACCGGCTTTAGCATCACCGCTGCCCTGTACTTCCTTAATGAAGCGCTGGGGCGTCCTATATTGAAAATTGCCGCCCCGGTAGTGGCGACCATAATATGCGGTATTTTACTGAACATTTTGTATTTTTTAGGGTTGTTCGTCGTTAATTAACCGAATGTTTTAAACGGAATGTCTGACTAAAGTCGCAATAAAAACACAGGGAAATAATAATGAAAATAGAGAATAATCAAAACACAACCCGCTCAAAGTGCTTTGCAGTATTAGCATTACTGTTGGGTTCTACGGCATTTTTATCGGCGGCCCACGCAAACAACGATACCGCACCCAATAACGATCCTGCTGAAACCTGGCGCACCGATTATAGCGATATCGGTTACCCGAACGTGGGTTTTTCCCCTTATATCAAAGGTTGGATTAATGGTTATCTGACACCGGCAGATTATCCTGACGGCGCAAAAATTCTGCCGCCGCCGCCAAAAGAGCATTCCGCAGCAGCAAAAAGCGATATTGAAACGTTCCATGAATTACGACAGCTGCGCGATACGCCACGCGGCCAGTTGGCGATCGAAGATGCCAAGCTCTCCTTCAACCATATTGGCAGCGCATTTTCACCGGCGCTGGGCATCACTATTTCACGTAAAAATACGCCTCATTTGCACCTGCTCCTCAGCCGTGTTTTTACCGATGCAGGTTACGCCTCCAATGACACCAAAAAAGCGTTTAGCCGGATTCGGCCCTACTCGGCATTACGTATCGACAGTTGCACGCCCAAGGAACATAGCGCGTTAAGTAACGACGGCGGCTCTTATCCCTCCGGTCATGCCGTCACCGGGATGATGTGGGCCATGACGTTAACCGCCATGGAGCCACAGCTGGCAACCCCGTTAATGAAAAAAGGCTATGAGTTTGGTCGTAGTCGCCTGATCTGCGGCGTACATTGGGAAAGTGATGTCAACGCGGGTCGTTTCCTTGCTGCCGGCGCTTTCGCTCGCCTCCAGGCCAGCCCCGAATATCAAAAACAATTCCGCGAAGCCAAGCTGGAAGTCGATCGTCTGTTAGCGCAAAAACAAGGCAGTAAATAAACGTCAGCGCTGATTACCCGGCGCATCAGACGAAAATCATCATCGTAAAAATGCCCAGGTTTGCGCAGAGAGTGTCGCTGCGCAAGCCTTTCTCCATGACGATTATCCCCATCGTGACGCATGCTCACTGCTCAACTTCAACGAGGTTTCATGTCTGGATGACAGCCTGGAATAGTTGAAGCCGATCACAAATAATGACTTTGCCAACGGAAGCCGATTGCAACCGGCGAAACTTCCTTCGACAATGTTACCGATAACATGTTACCGGTAACAAATAATGCAAGGTAACGCCACTTGTCGTTTTGGAGCTAAGCCATGACCAATAATCAAAACCGTATTTACGTCATTATGGGCGTTTCCGGCAGCGGCAAGTCTGCCGTGGCCGCCGCAGCGGCCCGCCAACTGTCTGCCGGGTTCCTTGACGGTGACTTTCTGCACCCGCGCAGCAATATCCTGAAAATGGCCGCCGGTGAACCGCTGAACGATGACGATCGCGCCCCATGGTTGGCTGCCCTCAACGATGCTGCCTTTGCGATGCAACGCACCAATACTGTTTCGGTCATTGTCTGTTCGGCGCTGAAAAAGCACTACCGCGATCGCCTGCGCGCCGGTAACGGCAACCTGTCGTTCATCTACCTGCACGGCGATTTTCCGGTGATCGAAGCCCGCCTGGCTGCGCGTAACGGCCACTTCTTCAAGCCACAGATGTTGGTAACGCAGTTTGCGGCGCTGGAGCAACCGGGCGCGGACGAAAGCGACGTTATGTCCGTAGATATCAACCAGCCGCTGGAAGCCGTCATCGCCGATACCGTGCGACATATCCAGAGTTTCCTGCCACAGGACGTGTGCGCGTGAATACTGTAACGCTGGTCGGTACCGCAGTCGGCTCGGTTCTATTACTGCTGTTTCTGGTGATGAAGGCACGCATGCATGCCTTCGTCGCGTTAATGTTGGTGTCTATCGCTGCCGGTATTTTTTCCGGCATGCCGTTGGACCGCATCGCCGATACCATGCAAAAAGGCATGGGCGATACGCTGGGTTTCCTGGCGATCGTCGTGGCGCTGGGCGCCATGTTCGGCAAGATACTGCATGAGGTCGGCGCACTCGATCAAATTGCGGCACACTTGCTGAAACGTTTCGGCCAAAGTAAAGCCCATTACGCGCTCGGTATCGCCGGGTTGATCTGCGCCCTGCCGCTGTTCTTTGACGTGGCGGTGGTACTGCTGATCGGCATCGTGTTTGCCGTCGCACGTCGCACCGACGGCAATATCGTCAAGCTGGCCATTCCCTTGTTCGCCGGCGTCGCCGCTGCGGCTTCCTTCCTGCTGCCGGGGCCGGTCCCAATGCTGCTTGCGGCGCAAATGAAAGCCGACTTCGGCTGGATGATCGCCATCGGCCTGGTCGCCGCCGTCCTCGGCATGCTGATTGCAGGCCCATTGTACGGCAGCTTTATTAGCCGCTTCGTTAACTGGCCAATGCCGGCAGACGAAAACGAACCGACACTCAACAAAGGCAACCTGCCGTCATTTGGCTTTAGCCTGGCGCTGGTACTCTGCCCACTGGTGCTGGTCGGCATGAAAACCATTGGTGCACGTCTGGTCACGCCAGGTTCTCAGTTGCAGCAGTGGCTGGAGTTTATTGGCCATCCGTTCACCGCCATTTTAATCGCCTGTCTAATCGTGATTTATGGGCTGGCAAAACCGCGCGGCATGACCAACGAACAAACGCTGGCCATCTGTTCGGCTGCAGTGCAGCCCGCCGGGATCATCCTGCTGATGACCGGTGCCGGCGGCGTATTCAAACAAATCCTGGTGGATTCCGGCGTAGGTCCGGCACTGGGTGACGCCATGATTGGCACCGGCTTGCCGATCGCCGTAGCCGCCTTTGCATTATCCGCTATGGTACGCGTGATCCAAGGCTCCGCCACCGTTGCCTGCCTGACCACCGTTGGCCTGGTGCTGCCGGTGACCAGCCAGTTGGGGCTCGGCGGTGGGCAGTTGGCCGCGCTGGCTATCTGTATTGCCGGGGGGTCTATCGTGCTCAGCCACGTCAACGATGCCGGTTTCTGGCTGTTCGGCAAGTTTACCGGCGCCAATGAGCTGCAAACGCTAAAAACCTGGACGGTGATGGAAACCATCCTTGGCAGCGTGGGTGGCATCATCGGCATGATCGCTTTCACCCTGTTTTAAATCACGATAACGACATAACACCGCCCCCGGCCTTTGCACATCAGGGCTGCAATATTCCACCGGGGGCACCGCCACAGGCGGCGTCTATAACAATAGCCATGTGAGGAAGGTATGCTTAATCCCACCCTATCCCGTGTCACGCAACGCATCATCGACCGTTCCAAACAGAGCCGCGCCGCCTATCTGGCACGCATTGAAGCGGCGCGTTCCCAAACCGTGCACCGCGCACAGCTGGCCTGCGGCAACCTGGCGCACGGTTTTGCCGCCTGTCAGCCGGACGACAAAACCGCACTGAAAAACATGGTGCGCAGTGATATCGCCATCATCACCGCTTATAACGATATGTTGTCTGCCCACCAGCCCTACGAAAACTATCCCCAACGGCTGAAACAGGCGTTGCATGCCGTGGGCGCGGTCGGTCAGGTAGCCGGAGGCGTACCGGCGATGTGTGACGGCGTGACCCAGGGGCAGGATGGTATGGAGCTGTCGCTGATGAGCCGCGACGTGATCGCCATGTCCTCAGCCATCGGCCTGTCGCACAATATGTTCGACGGCGCGCTGTTCCTCGGCATCTGCGACAAAATCGTGCCGGGTCTGGTGATGTCCGCCCTGTCCTTTGGCCATCTGCCGTCGCTGTTTGTGCCTGCCGGCCCGATGAGCAGCGGCTTACCGAACAAAGAGAAAGTGCGCGTGCGTCAGCTGTACGCCGAAGGCAAGGCCGATCGACTGGCGCTGTTGGAGGCCGAAGCCGCTTCGTATCACGGCATCGGCACCTGCACCTTCTACGGCACCGCCAACACCAACCAGATGGTAATGGAAGTGATGGGGTTGCATCTGCCGGGATCCTCCTTCGTTCACCCGGACACCCCTTTGCGCGATGCGTTGACCGACGCTGCCGCACGCCAGGTCACTCGCCTGACCGAAACCGCCGGCAACTATCTGCCAATCGGCAAACTGGTGGATGAAAAGGTGGTGGTTAACGGCATCGTTGCGCTGCTGGCCACCGGCGGCTCCACCAATCTGACCATGCATATGGTGGCGATGGCGCGCGCCGCCGGCATCATCATCAACTGGGACGACTTCTCCGAACTGTCGGACGCCGTACCGCTGCTGTGCCGTATCTACCCGAACGGCCCGGCGGACATCAATCAGTTCCAGGCATCTGGCGGCGTCGCCCTGGTGGTGCGCGAACTGCTAAAGCACGGCCTGCTGCACGAAGACGTACACACCGTGGCCGGTTTTGGCCTGACGCGTTATACCCAGGAGCCGTGGCTGGATAACGGTCAGTTGGCCTGGCGCGAGGGCGCGGAAAGCTCGCTCGATACCCAGGTTATCGCCAGCGTGGCGGAGCCTTTCGAACATCACGGCGGCACCAAGGTTTTGGCAGGCAACCTCGGTCGCGCGGTGATGAAAACCTCGGCGGTGCCGGCCGACAATCAGATTATCGAAGCGCCGGCGGTGATATTTGACAGCCAGCATGACATCGTGCCGGCATTTGAAGCCGGCAAGCTGGATCGCGATTGCGTGGTGGTGGTTCGCTTCCAGGGGCCGCAGGCCAATGGCATGCCCGAACTGCACAAGCTGATGCCACCGCTGGGCGTGCTGATGGACCGCGGATTTAAAGTCGCGCTGGTCACCGATGGCCGCCTGTCAGGCGCCTCCGGCAAGGTCCCTTCCGCTATCCACGTGACCCCGGAAGCCTATACCGGCGGCATGCTGGCCAAGGTGCAGGACGGCGATGTGATCCGCGTAAACGGCCGCACCGGTGAATTGGCTTTACTGGTCGATGCCGACATTCTGGCCCAGCGAGCGCCATACCAACCGGACCTGAGCGCCGAACATATCGGCTGCGGCCGTGAACTGTTCGGCGCATTACGCAGCCAGCTTTCCGGTGCCGAACAGGGCGCCTGCTGCATTAAATTTTAACCGATAGCATGGCCGGGCAGCCCGAAGGCGACGGCTATAACTGGAGAGAACCCTTAATGAACAATTGGAAAACCAGCGCAGAGCAGATCCTGATGGCCGGCCCGGTAGTCCCGGTGATCGTCATCAACAAATTGGAACACGCGATCCCGCTGGCGAAAGCCCTGGTGGCCGGTGGCGTCCGGGTATTGGAAGTCACCCTGCGCACCGCCTGCGCAATGGACGCGATCCGTGCTATTGCCAAAGAAGTGCCTGATGCCATCATCGGCGCCGGTACCGTCATCAACCCGCAGCAGCTGCAGGAAGTGACCGATGCCGGGGCGCAATTCGCCATCAGCCCGGGCCTGACTGCCGATCTGCTGCAAGCGGCCACGGCCGGTTCAATCCCGTTAATTCCGGGTATCAGCACCGTGTCTGAACTGATGTTGGGCATGGATCATGGGCTGCGTGAGTTTAAATTCTTCCCGGCGGAAGCCAACGGCGGCGTGAAAGCACTGCAGGCGATCGGCGGCCCGTTCCCGCAGGTACGTTTCTGCCCGACCGGCGGTATTTCACTGAGCAACTACCGTGACTATCTGGCGCTGAAAAGCGTGATGTGCATCGGCGGCTCCTGGCTGGTGCCGGCGGATGCGCTGGAAAGCGGCGACTACGCACGCATCACCGAATTGGCGCGTGCCGCCGTTGCGGGTGCAAAAGCTTAATGCTATCGGGCGCGGCGTGCCGCGCCCTTACGTCGCTGCCGAGGTAGCAGGCAGTGCCACCCCGCTGCGCTGGCTAAAACGCCGTTTCTTGCGGTAAGCGAAGACATCCTCCACATGCCCGTCGCGAATGCGCTGCTGCAGCCCGCGCCAGTAATCGGCTTCGAAGAGGTCGCTGTGCAACTCTTCAAACACCTGCCGAATGCGCCGATCGCCACACAGAAAATGCCTGAACTCCTCCGGGAATACATCGTTCGCCGACACGCTGTACCACGGCTCGCTGGCCAGTTCATCTTCCGGGTAACGCGGCGGCGGAATATCGCGGAAGTTCACCTCGGTCATATAGCAAATTTCATCGTAATCGTAGAACACCACCCGCCCGTGCCGGGTCACGCCGAAGTTCTTGAATAGCATGTCGCCGGGGAAAATATTGGCGGCGGCCAGTTGTTTGATCGCATTGCCATACTCTTCGATAGCGTCGCGCATCTGCTGCTCATTGGCCTGCTCCAGATACAGGTTCAGCGGCGTCATGCGCCGTTCCATATACAGGTGCTTGATCACGATGCGATCGCCCAGATCCTCCAGCTTGTCCGGCACTTCACGCTGCAATTCAGCCAAAAGCTCCGGGCTGAGGCGCGCCTTGTCGACGACAAAATTCTCGTACTCTTGGGTATCCGCCATGCGCCCCACGCGGTCGTGTTCTTTCACCAACTGGTAACAGGCCATCACCTGCGCCTGCGTCACCTCTTTTTGCGGTGCGAACTCGTCTTTGATCACCTTGAACACCCGATCGAACGACGACAGGGTAAACACCAGCATCACCATGCCTTTCACCCCCGGCGCGATGATGAACTGCTCCTGCGAGCCAGCCATAAACGTCAGGTATTCACGGTAACATTCCGTTTTACCGTGCTTCTGACAGCCAATCGCCATATACAGTTCGGCGGTGGTTTTGCCCGGCAGTATTTCTCGCAGCCACTCGACCATCGCTGCCGGAAGCGGTGCGTAAACCATAAAGTAAGAACGTGCGAAACCGAAGACGATACTGGCCTCGGCCTTACTGGTCAGGCAGGTATCGATAAACAAGGCACCGGAATCGCTGTGATGGATCGGCAGCAGGAAAGGATAGACCGTATCCGCCACCCGCAACTTACCTACCAGCCAGGCAGCCTTGTTACGGTAAAAGAGCTCATTGGCAATCTGGAACGTCGCCCCAGCCAGCTGCTGCGCGCTAAAGCTCTGTTGCAACGCCAGCGTGATGTAATCAATATCACGCGACAAGTTTTCCCAAGGTAGCCGCAGAGGTAAATCCGTCAGCAGGTTGTACAGCATCGCCGATACATCACCGCTAGCAGTGAAATTGCGCGACAGCGGACGCGGGATATCGCGAAAGCGTCCCTCAGGTTGGGAGCTGAAAACAAACAGCTTTTCCGGCGTTAAATCCCGGTGTTTGAACAGGCGGCAGTAAACCGAATTGAAGAAGCTTTCGGCGATCTCAAAGCGTGGATACTCCGGCAACAGGTCGGTGTACACCGCCTTCACCCGGCTGGGGAAATCCGCATCAAAGGACTTTTGCCCCGTGATGCACTTTAGTTGCTCCACCACCAAACCGACGTGATGGTCATACAGGTGAATACGCTTTTTCATCGCCTGTTGCACCGCCGGCCAGTCTGCTCGCTCAAAACGCTGCTGCGCACCGGCAGTCACCTCAAGGAAGCGGCCATATTGCGCATCAAAACCCTGCAGTATCGTCTGTGCGATCAACAGCTCCAGTTTCGCCGCCATCCTTACCTCCCGCCAGAAAATAGAGCCCGCATATGCAGGCTCTGGGTTAGGTTTTTTCAGCGTTGCCGCCTCAGAACTGCTGTTCTTCCGTCGAACCGGTCAGCGCCGTTACCGAAGAAGCACCGCCCTGAATGATGGTAGTAACCTTGTCGAAATAGCCGGTACCCACTTCCTGCTGGTGCGATGCAAAGGTGTAACCGCGTGAAACGGCATCGAATTCCGGTTTCTGTACCTTCTCGACGTAGTGCTTCATGCCCTCGCCCTGTGCATAAGCGTGCGCCAGGTCAAACATGTTGAACCACATGCTGTGGATACCCGCCAGCGTGATGAACTGGTACTTGTATCCCATCGCCGACAGTTCTTCCTGGAAGCGGGCAATCGTCTGATCGTCCAGGTTCTTTTTCCAGTTGAACGACGGTGAACAGTTGTATGCCAGCAGTTTGCCTGGGAATTTGGCGTGAATGGCATCAGCGAAACGCTTGGCCGCCTGCAGATCCGGCGTGGAGGTTTCGCACCACACCAGGTCGGCGTAAGGGCAATACGCCAGGCCACGGCTGATCGCTTGCTCAATGCCGGCATGGGTACGGAAGAAACCTTCCGCTGTACGTTCGCCGGAGACAAACTCGCTGTCGTATGGATCGCAGTCTGACGTCAGCAAATCGGCCGCATCGGCGTCGGTACGTGCGATGACCAGCGTTGGCACACCGAGCACGTCTGCAGCCAAACGGGCTGCTACCAGCTTCTGAATCGCTTCCTGAGTTGGCACCAGCACTTTACCGCCCATATGGCCGCACTTTTTCACCGCCGCCAATTGGTCTTCGAAATGCACCCCGGCAGCGCCGGCCTCAATCATGGCTTTCATCAGCTCAAAGGCATTCAGCACGCCGCCAAAACCGGCTTCGGCATCGGCGACAATCGGCAGGAAGTAGTCGGTGTAACCCTTGCTGCCCGGTTCAATTTTATTGGCCCACTGGATCTGATCGGCACGGCGGAAAGTATTGTTGATACGTTTAACCACCGCCGGCACGGAATCAACCGGGTACAGCGACTGGTCCGGATACATGGCCGACGCGGTGTTGGCATCCGCAGCGACCTGCCAGCCAGACAGATAAATCGCCTCAATGCCGGCTTTGGCCTGCTGCAATGCCTGCCCGCCAGTCAGCGCACCCAGGCTGTTGACATAGCCTTTGCGTGATTTACCGTGCAGCAGTTCCCACAGCTTGGCGGCACCGTTTTGTGCCAGCGTGCAGACCGGATTGACCGAGCCGCGCAAATTAATCACGTCTTCAGCGCTGTATGGGCGCGTGATGCCTTCCCAGCGAGCCGATTTCCATTCCTGTTCCAGTTGTTGAATCTGTTGAGCACGAGAGGTAGACATAATTTTTATCCTTTTCAATAATGTAGGGTTAATGGTCAGGAACAGGTTCAGGCCAGAAGCTCATAGCCGGGTAAGGTCAGAAAATCGATTAATTCGTCTTGCGTAGTGATACGTTCCATCAGGCGCGCAGCTTCTTCGAAACGGCCAGCGTTAAAGCGCGCCTCACCCAATTCTTCACGTACCACCAACATCTCTTCTTTCAGCATCTGGCGGAACAGCGCCTTGGTGACCAACTGGCCATCGCTCAGGCTCTTTTGGTGATGGATCCACTGCCAGATTGAGGTACGGGATATTTCCGCCGTCGCCGCATCTTCCATCAGGCCGTAAATCGGTACGCAGCCATTGCCGGAGATCCAGGCCTCGATGTATTGCACCGCCACGCGAATATTGGCGCGCATGCCGGCTTCAGTCCGTTCGCCATCACAGGGTTCCAGCAGTTGCGCGGCGCTGATCGGCGCATCGTTTTCACGCAGGACTTCCAGCTGATTTCGACGTTCGCCGAGCACTTTGCTGAACACTTCCATGACGGTATCCGCCAACCCCGGATGCGCCACCCAGGTGCCGTCATGGCCGTTATTGGCCTCCAGCTCTTTATCCGCCCGTACCTTGTTCAATACCCAGGCATTTTTCTCGGCGTCTTTGCTAGGGATAAACGCGGCCATGCCCCCCATGGCAAAAGCGCCTCGCTTGTGGCAGGTCTTGATCAGCAACCGGGAGTAAGCACTGAGGAACGACTTGTCCATCGTGACCGACTGGCGATCCGGCAAGACCCGGTCAGCGTGGTTTTTCAGCGTTTTGATATAGCTGAAGATGTAATCCCAACGGCCGCAGTTCAACCCGACGATATGATCGCGCAGGTGGTAAAGGATCTCGTCCATCTGGAATACCGCCGGCAACGTTTCGATCAATACCGTGGCCTTGATGGTGCCGCGCGGCAGGGAGAAACGATCCTCGGCAAAGCTGAATACCTCACTCCACCAGGCGGCTTCCTGCCAGGATTGGGTTTTCGGCAGGTAGAAATAAGGGCCGCTGCCTTTTGCCAGCAATTGACGGTAGTTGTGGAAGAAATACAGTGCGAAATCGAACAGACCGCCAGGGATCGCTTCGCCCTGCCACTGCACGTGTTTCTCCGGCAAATGCAGGCCACGTACGCGCGCTATCAATACCGCTGGATTAGGCTTCAACTGATAAATCTTGCCGGCTTCATTGGTGTAAGAAATGGTGCCATTCACTGCATCATGCAGGTTGATTTGCCCATCGATCACTTTGTCCCAGCTCGGCGCCAGTGAATCTTCGAAATCCGCCATAAACACCTTCACATTGGCATTCAAGGCATTGATCACCATTTTGCGTTCAACCGGCCCGGTGATTTCGACCCGACGGTCGCGCAGATCCTCGGGTATGCCGCGGATCTTCCACTCTCCATTTCGAATGGAATCAGTTTCCGAAATAAAGTCTGGGAGTTCGCCATGATCGATCTTCTGCTGCCAACAGGCACGCGCAGCCAAAAGCTTATTGCGCTGCGGAGTAAAGTTACTCACCAGATCCGCCAGGAATTCGACCGCGTCATCCGTCAACACCTGCCGTTCAGCAGCGGTAAAACCCTGCGTAAACGTTAACTCCGTGCCTGCTATCTGTTGCGTCATTGTCTTGCTCCTTCGCATCATTGTGCACCGCCGCTGCAAGTCAGGCGGGCACATCTTCATCAGAAATCAGTGCGGATCAGGATGAATAAAATGATCCTCAACTGGTCAGATCTCATCTCGCTGGATCTAAGAATACTCAACTAAAAATAAAAATCAAAAACGATTTCCATTTTATTATTAAATATTTTATTAACCTTTTATTATCAATTGGTTATTAAAAATAACAATACCAGAGGGTAAGGAAACCGGTTCCATTTCCTGTCGATGGTTATATCAAGTGTTTGTTAGATAATGAGTTTTAGTAAGAATGGCAGATAAATAAGGGGAAAAGCGCTGGGAGAGGAGTGCCGGCGGCCTCGATTCAGCCGCCGGTTAAAGCAAAAAATGTTATTCCAGGGTCGGGTTCATATGACGCAGATCGTAAGGTGTGATCTGGTAAACGTAGTAGTTAAGCCAGTTGGCGAACAACAGGTGGCCATGGCTGCGCCAGGTCGCTTTGGGGGTAAGTTCGGGGTTATCGTCGGGGAAGTAATTGAGCGGCACTACCGGGTTGAGACCTGCTTCGTTATCGCGACAGTACTCACCGGCGAGCGTCAGCGCATCATACTCTGGGTGCCCAGTCACGAACGCCAGCCGTTTATCCTTGCTGGCGAACAAATAGGCCCCGGTTTGCTCCGACTCGGCCAGGATATCCAGATCCGTGTACTGCCGAATAATCTCGGTAGGGAAATCCGCATAGCGCGAATGGGGTGCCAGGAAAGTCTCATCAAAACCACGCGTCAGCAAGGCATGCTGCTGCAAGGTTTGATGCTGGTAAACGCCAGAGAGTTTCACTTCACGCGTCATCTTCGGGATGCCATATAGGATATTCAAAGCGGCCTGCACGGCCCAACAGACAAATAACGTGGAGGTCACGTGATTCTTGGCCCAATCTATTACGCGTTCAATCTGCGGCCAGTAAGCAACGTCGCAGAAATCAACCAACCCTAGCGGTGCCCCCGTCACGATCAGACCATCAAAGTTCTGATCCTGGATGTCTTCAAAATCACAGTAAAAGTTGTTCAGATGCTCCGCCGGCGTGTTCTTTGACTCGCGGCTGTCGATACGCAGCAACTGGATATCGATTTGCAAAGACGAGTTAGAAAGCAGACGTAAAAACTGATTTTCCGTCTCGATCTTCTTTGGCATCAGGTTAAGGATCAGCACTTTCAACGGCCTGATTTCCTGTGTTTTTGCCCGTGAGGATGTCATCACAAAGACATTCTCATTGCGCAAGAAACTTACTGCAGGTAACTCATCAGGAACACGAATCGGCATTGCTTAATCCCCACACATCCGTTTAAACGTTTAGACTTCTAGATGCCCGAAGATAGCGGTTTTTTACCGTAATGTCGAGTGTTCAACGGAAAGGTGAAAATGTTTCATCGCGGCGATGACGGGAGGTTGAACGTATTTTTGGACGCTAAAAAGCAAAAAGGCCATCCTTGCGGATGGCCTCTGGCTTAATTGATGCTTGGCAGTGTCCTACACGATTCGTCTCATCCTGAGACTCACCCCTTCGGGGCCGCCGCAAGCGGCGTTAAAGCCCGTTCCCGACGGGCTTTTCGCATGCCCATGCTCGAGCAGAACGACATACAGCAGATAAAACAAAAAGCCCTACGCTTTCACGTAGGGCTTGTTGCTTTATTTGATGCTTGGCAGTGTCCTACTCTCGCATGGGGAGACCCCACACTACCATCGGCGCTACGGCGTTTCACTTCTGAGTTCGGCATGGGGTCAGGTGGGACCACCGCGCTATTGCCGCCAAGCAAATTCTTTTAATTCTTTTTGCCGAACTTCTAAACCCACTTTAAATAAAGTGGTGCTGATACCCAGAGTCGAACTGGGGACCTCACCCTTACCAAGGGTGCGCTCTACCAACTGAGCCATATCAGCACACTAATTTGATGCCTGGCAGTGTCCTACTCTCGCATGGGGAGACCCCACACTACCATCGGCGCTACGGCGTTTCACTTCTGAGTTCGGCATGGGGTCAGGTGGGACCACCGCGCTATTGCCGCCAGGCAAA
>Ga0213825_1000047_pt1 | contig 122263 bp, 115 predicted proteins | sample MC6MC0900MG_FD_179896 | JGI IMG/M metagenome (GOLD analysis project Ga0213825, IMG submission 179896) | Enriched soil aggregate microbial communities from Iowa State University, Ames, United States - MC6-MC0900-MG | ecosystem: Environmental > Terrestrial > Soil > Unclassified | place: USA...
ATTGGTACAACACGAATCGACGTCAGGGACGACTGAAGGGTATGACACCGATGGAATATCGATGCCATACCCTAGCAGCCTGAGCCGGACTATTATTTAGTTAGTCCAACTTTCGGGACCCAGTTCAAAAATCTTGGATCGCCCGCAGTTTTTTACAGCAGTGGTTACTTGGCTTCGCCGAGCAACTTGGCCAGGCGTGCAACACCTTCGGCGAGGTCGGCATCACCCAGCGCGTAGGACATGCGGATGTAGCCCGAAGGGCCAAAGGCTTCACCAGGGACAACAGCAACTTCAGCCTGTTCCAAGATGAATGCGGCCAATTCAGCGCTGGTGTTGTTGACGACGCCACGGATTTCTCGACCGAGCAGTCCACGAACATCCGAGTACGCGTAGAACGCACCTTCCGGAGTCGGGCAGTGCAGGCCGTCAATGGCGTTCAGACCCTCAACAATGGCCAGGCGCCGGCGGTTGAAAGCGGTCTTCATTTCGTTCACTGCGTCCAGCGGTCCGGCGACCGCAGCAAGTGCAGCACGCTGGGACACATTGGCCACGTTGGAAGTGGCGTGCGACTGCAGGTTGGTGGCTGCCTTGATGACATCAGTCGGACCGGCCATCCATCCCACGCGCCAACCGGTCATGGCGTAAGTCTTGGCCACGCCGTTGAGAATAACCACGCGGTCTTCAAGCTCTGGGGCCAACGTAGCGATGGAGCTGAAGCTAGCGTCGCCATAGGTCAGGTGCTCGTAGATTTCGTCGGTGACAACCCAAAGGCCCTTGGAAGCTGCCCACTGGCCGATTTCGCGCACCTGCTCAGGAGAGTAGACAGCGCCTGTTGGGTTCGATGGCGAGACGAACAGCAGTACCTTGGTTCGGTCGGTCAGCACGGATTCGAGCTGTTCGATGGTGACCTTGTAGCCCTGTTCCGGACCGGCGAAGATCGAGACTGCCTTGCCGCCGGCCAGCTGAATAGCTTCAGGGTAAGTGGTCCAGTAGGGCGCTGGCACGATGACTTCATCGCCTGGATCCAGCAACGTAGCAAACGTGTTGTAGACGGCCTGCTTGCCACCGTTGGTCACCAATACCTGGGACGCGGAGATCTCGTAACCGGAATCGCGCAGGGTCTTTTCCGCAATGGCTTCGCGCAGCTCTGGAAGGCCAGCAGCAGGGGAGTAACGGTGGTTCTTTGGATCCGCTGCGGCCTTGAGCGCAGCTTCAACAATGTAGTCAGGCGTTGGGAAGTCAGGCTCACCGGCGCCGAACCCGATGACTGGGCGACCAGCGGCTTTCAAGGCCTTGGCCTTGGCGTCGACTGCGAGGGTCGCGGATTCGGAGATTGCGCCGATGCGGCGAGAAATTCGAGACATGTGAGAATTCGTCCTGAAGTCTATGGGGACAGCTGTTAGTTCCCAGTTTAGTTCCCTCGTCTCCAGAACAAATGACCATGAGTGAAAATGACACTAACAAGGCGCAAAGAGCGAGGAAGTATGCGTTCTGCGCCACACCATGGGTTGTCAGTTCGACAATTGCGGATTCGTTGCGTAAAGTTATTTCTCGTTGCCGAGACATCGCAACGGAAGAAGCTAAGAGCTTTCATCCGCTAAGATGTTCTAGGTGGGAGCAAGAAAAGCTCCGAAGGGTAGTGGCGCAATTGGTAGCGCAGCGGTCTCCAAAACCGCAGGTTGCAGGTTCGAGTCCTGTCTGCCCTGCGCAGAAGCGATTTATCGCTCAGCGAATTATCTCACGTCACGGTGTGTTGTGGTCGGTCAGGCTACGACGCACCGTGATTGTTTCAACTGGCCAAAAAAATTGAAACGAGGAAGAACGTGACCGAATCTGCTCTTGACTCTGGTAAGGGTAAGCAGAAAAAGGGCTTTTTTGCCCAAATCATGCTGTTTTTCCGTCAGGTAATCGCGGAACTTAAAAAGGTTGTCACCCCGACCCGTAGCGAACTGATCAATTACGTTTTGGTAGTTGTTGGATTTGTTGTCGTGGTGATGCTGATTGTAACGGCCCTAGATTTCGTTTTCGGACAGGGTTCGATTCTCCTGTTCACCAAACAGGTAGAACAGTAAGTTTAGTTGCCTCGGAGGTATAATCGCCCCGAGGCAATTTCAGTGTCATTCAGTCAAAGAGAGCAGGAGCTGCAGTGTCCGACAAGGAACTCGAACCGCAGATTAATGACGAGGTCGAAAACGAGTTCGTTGAAGCCGACAGCGATCAGGTAGATGCAGCCGCTGAGGCTGATATCGAGTCGACCGAAGCCCCAGCCGTAGAGGTTGAAGATGCTCAGGTTGCTGAAGCTGAGGTTGAGGAAACCGAAGCTGAAGAAGCTGCAGCCGAAGTTGAGGTTGAAGAAACCGAAGCCGAGGAAGCTGGCGAAGACAAGGTTGCTCGCCTCAAGGAAGAATTCCGCTCGAAGCTGCGCCGCCTGCCTGGTGACTGGTTTGTCATCCACACCTACGCCGGTTACGAAAACCGCGTCAAGGTGAACCTCGAAACCCGTATCCAGACTCAGGATATGGAAGAGTTCATCTACGACATTCAGGTGCCGATGGAAGAAGTCGTTGAGGTCAAGAACACTCAGCGTAAGATCGTCCGCCGCGTGCGCATCCCAGGCTACGTTCTGGTTCGTATGGAGCTCACCGACGCCTCGTGGGGTGTTGTTCGACACACTCCAGGTGTTACTGGTTTCGTTGGAAACGCCCATGATCCAAACCCACTGAGCCTGGACGAAGTGTTCTCCATGCTGGAACACACCGTGGTTGACCCAGCGGAGCAGCCATCTGCATCGAAGCCTGGCCGTGCCCCAATCACTGAGGTCACCGTGGACTTTGAAGTTGGAGAATCGGTCATCGTCAATGATGGTCCGTTCGAGACCATGCCGGCAACGATCTCTGAAATCAAACTGGATGCATCTCAGCTGGTAGTGCTGGTTTCGATCTTCGAGCGCGAAACCCCAGTGACCCTGAACTTCAACCAGGTCACCAAGATCCAGTAGTATTAAGTCTTCGTGCCCCACATCGGTCGCTTATCGATATGAGGGCACGTTTGGCTGTCGCGCCACGATAGCCAGATCCCCGTGCCACGCTCCTGTGCCGCGGGAAACGCAAGAGTAAGAAGGACCCGACATGGCCCCAAAGAAAAAGGTCACCGGACTCATCAAGCTGCAGATCCAGGCAGGTGCTGCTAACCCAGCTCCTCCAATCGGTCCAGCGCTTGGTCAGCACGGCGTCAACATCATGGAATTCTGCAAGGCTTACAACGCAGCGACCGAGTCGCAGCGCGGTAACGTGATTCCAGTTGAAATCACCGTTTACGAAGACCGTTCGTTCACTTTCATCACCAAGACTCCTCCTGCAGCTGAGCTGATCAAGAAGGCTGCTGGCGTTGCTAAGGGTTCGGGTACCCCACAGTCCCTGAAGGTTGCAAACCTTACCCAGGCACAGGTTGAGGAAATCGCCACCGCTAAGATGGCTGACCTGAACGCTAACGATCTGGCTGCTGCAGCTAAGATCATCGCCGGTACCGCTCGCTCCATGGGTGTCACCGTAGAAGGCTAATTCCGCCTTCCGCTGTTCACCCGTTGGATAGCACTTAAGAATTTAATCTAAGGCGGAACGATCACCTGATCGATTCGCCCGTGGCAGGACCGCGCGCGGTCCATATGACCACGACTGCATAAGGAGATAACGCAGATGGCAAAGCGCAGCAAAGCATACGTAGCCGCCGCGGCTAAGATCGATGCCGACAACAATGTCTACGCTCCAGCCGAGGCAATTGCCCTGGCTAAGGAGACCGCAGCCGATAAGGGTAACTCGACCGTTGAGGTTGCTTTCCGCTTGGGTGTTGACCCACGTAAGGCTGACCAGATGGTTCGCGGTACCGTAAACCTTCCACACGGCACCGGTAAGACCGCCCGCGTGGTTGTTTTCGCTAACGGTGACAAGGCAGAAGCAGCTCGCGCTGCTGGCGCCGACTTCGTTGGCTCGGACGACCTGATCGAAAAGATCCAGGGCGGCTGGGTTGACTTCGACGCAGCAGTTGCAACCCCTGACCTCATGGGCAAGGTTGGCCGCTTGGGTAAGGTACTGGGTCCACGTAACCTGATGCCAAACCCTAAGACCGGCACCGTGACCATGGATGTGGCCAAGGCTGTTACCGACATCAAGGGCGGCAAGATTGACTTCCGCGTCGACAAGCACTCGAACCTGCACTTCATCATTGGCAAGGTTTCGTTCGACCAGAAGCAGCTGACCGAGAACTACGCAGCAGCTCTTGAAGAGGTATTGCGCCTGAAGCCTTCGGCTTCCAAGGGTCGCTACATCTCGAAGGCTACCCTCGCAACCACCTTCGGTCCAGGTATCCCTGTTGACCCGAACGTAACCCGCGTCGAGGCCTAAGCTTAGTAGCTTAACCGTGCAAGGGAGCCTGCCGATAAATCGGCAGGCTCCCTTGCTGTTTAACCAGCATCCATTGGCAAAACCTGCAAAATTCGTGTGCGGGTAGGAAACCATAATTGCCGATGATAGGCTTTGACTGCCGAGTATTTCGGTCATCTGTGTATGGATCCCCCAAGGCCATACACCGGTGAAGGTTTAGAAGTTCCCCAAGCTTCTAGGCCCGGCGGGACTTATTGCCCGCGTTCCCCAAGCGCTGGCAATTAAGTCCCGTCACCCCAAACCTACGTCAAGTGATCAGAATCATGGCCTTCAGCTTCAGCTTCGATTTGCTGTGCTTAGGGCAACTGATTTAGACTAGAACTACCGAAGACCGTCGGTTGAACATTTGGTTTCCAACTGTTCCTAAAGGTCCGCAAGGACAACCAACGCAGGTTACATAGATTTGCTTTAACTTGAATGAGTTGAACTGCCCTGTGCTCCTGCGCGGGGCTATTTTTATGGCCTCGCCGGTTTTGAAACGGTACCGAACAAATCCCCGGAAGGAGTGTTATGGCAACCCCGAGCAAGACTGCAGCGATTGAAGAAATCACTGCGGACTTTAACGAATCAACCGCGGCTGTCTTGACCGAATACCGTGGGCTTACCGTTGCACAGCTCAAGGATCTGCGCCGCTCGCTTGGTCAGGAGACCAAGTACGCAGTTGTAAAGAACACCTTGACCGCAATCGCAGCCAAGAACGCTGGCATCGATGCATTCGATGAACAGCTTTCCGGCCCAACTGCTATCGCCTTCGTAAAGGGCGATGCTGTTGCTGCTGCTAAGAGCCTCACGGAATTCGCCAAGACCAACGAAAAGCTGGTCATCAAGACCGGCTGGTTCGAAGGTAAGGCGCTGGACCAGAGTGGCATCGCTGCACTGGCCGCACTGGAATCCCGCGAAACCCAGCTCGCTCGCGTTGCTGCAGTACTGCAGGCTCCGGCCTCCGCTGCTGCTCGCGTCGTCGAAGCACTGCGTGCAAAGCTCGAAGAGAACAACGGCGAAGCTCCTGCAGCTGCTGCCGAGGAAGCTCCGGCAGAAGCCTAAGCTTTCGCGATCTCTCGCAACGTAATCCCAAATTCATTAGGCCCTCGGGCCAAAACCGAAAGGACGCCTACCATGGCGAAGCTCAGCAACGAAGAGCTGCTTTCCGCATTCAAGGAAATGACCATCATCGAGCTTTCCGAGTTCGTTAAGGAATTCGAAGAGACCTTCGACGTAACCGCTGCTGCTGTTGCAGTTGCTGGTCCAGCTGCTGGCGGCGAAGCTGCTGCAGAAGAGAAGACCGAATTCGACGTTGTTCTTGAGTCGGCTGGCGACAAGAAGATCGCAGTGATCAAGGAAGTTCGCGCACTGACTTCCCTGGGCCTGAAGGAAGCTAAGGAGCTCGTTGACGCTGCTCCAAAGGCTCTGCTTGAGGGTGTTGCAAAGGACGCTGCCGAGAAGGCTAAGGAAGCTCTCGAAGCTGCCGGCGCTACCGTCACCGTTAAGTAAGTTCCGCGGTCACTCGCAACTTATTGCTGAGGGGTTCACAGGCGAAAGCCTGTGGGCCCCTTAGCCGTTAACTGGCACTTCCATCCGAATTGTTTTATAACGTTTCTATTAACAGCGTTTATTCAAGTTCATTGCATACGCTAATTATGTGTCAAATTCTCTAGCCCCACGGACCCACGCACCTGCGCCGAGACTTGGTCTGTTAGACGCACTGCGTTTCACCGCTGCACTAATAGTGGTGTTCTACCACTACACGGCCTGGGGGCATGAGCACTGGGGGACTAAGGCCCCTGAATTCTGGCCGATACTCTCTGAATTCACCCGCTACGGTCAATTGGGAGTACAGCTGTTCTTCCTGATTTCAGGTTTTGTGATCCTGATGTCGCTACAAGGGAAAAACGTGATCGGCTTTATCGGATCACGTGTGGGGCGACTCTATCCTGCGTATTGGGTGGCTGTCATTGCCGCCGCGGTTCTGTCGCTAAAAATCTGGCCGGCTGGGAACGACGGGCGCACCGCCAGCGACATTCTTCCGAACCTGACCATGATGCAATCGGCCTTCAACGTCCAGGACCTTGATGGCGTGTATTGGACTTTGTGGGTGGAGTTGCGCTTTTATATTCTGCTCGGCCTGATGTTGGCCTTGGGCATGGTCAAGAACAAGCACATCATGTGGTTGTGTGCGCTGTGGCCAGGCATAGGCCTCTACCTGCACTTCACCAAGCTCGAAGAAGCCCAGGACTGGTTCGCTGGACAATACGCAGCGCTTTTCGCCGCGGGCATGATGCTGTACATGATCTACAGCAACGGCCACACGCTCATGCGTTGGATGTTGCTGCTCTTCGATACCGCAATCGCGGCCTTGTTCACCGGAATCAAGGGCCGCTTTGACGCGGGCTATCTCTCCGGCCTCGACGTACCTGCATGGCACTTCCAGATGCTCGCTGTCGTGTGTGTTGCCATTCTGGCGGTGTGCACGCTGACACCGTTGAAGCACATCCAAGCACGATGGATGGCTGTTGCTGGATCCTTGACCTTCCCGCTGTATCTCTTCCATCAGCTATGGGGTTGGTGGATCATCGAAGAGCTTCACGGGATGCTCAACAAGTACGTGCTGCTCTTCGGATTGATCGCATTTATGCTCGGTTGGGCGTACCTCGTCGCTCGCTTCGTAGAGAAGCCATTCGGTTTGCCACTGCGCAATGCCACCATCAAGACCCTGAGCGCCTCGAAGGAATTGGTCGAGAAGGCATTTACCCGCCCTCCGCTATCTATACCGGAGCCGAAATATCAGCAATCGTGGCATCAAAGCCGGTAACCAGCTCGCGGGGATGAACCAGCAAGCCGTGGCCTCGATCGCCGCTACCGAGCCCAATGTGCTCAGGTATCGGTTCTTCAAAGACGCTCGCATCAATAAACACGGGTAGCACCGAATGCGAGCCGAAGGGAGTGATGGTTCCGCTTTCGTAATGGGTAACATCCCAGGCGACACCGGCGTCTGGCAAGGAGAGCTTGTTGACTCCTAGCTGGCTTCGCAACTTGGCCCAGTCCAATTTGCGTCCACCGGGAATCAAGGCGAAAACAAAGGTGTCATCAGGCTTCTTGATCACCAGTGACTTCAATAGGTGGGAAGGGGCAATGCCCAGGGCATCGGCTGCTTCCTCCAAGGACTTCACCTTGTCGCGTGGTATCAGCTCAATGGGGATGTTTCGGCGTGAGGCGTCCAGGGTTACTCGGGTCAATGCTTCATCGGATTGCAACTTGTTCATTAGATCTCCTGACCGTCGATGTTTGCCCCAGCATAGTCATTGGGCCTTGAAGATTCCATGATGCGCGGTTGGATGTTCCAAGGGGAATGGAAATGCTCTGGCGACGGTTTTACAGGTGAAAGAAAATTTCTGAATTATTCTCATCTTCGGGGTTCCGAACGTCCGCTGGATGAGAAGAATTCAACGATGTGACAAAACGCATAAATGTTTAAGTATGCGGTGGATCATCCATGTGAGTGCATCCGTTGGGTGGTTCACAGCGCAACTGCCGTCACCTGAAAAACGCCGGGATCAGTAGGCTAAATGCGGTGCAGTTCTCTGGCGTTGGGAATCAGGGAAAAACTGCTATTTCTGAGCCAGAAGGGACCATTGATGCCGCCGGGAATTCAAGGGCGAAAACTATAGCACGGATTTGTGCACCGAGTATCGACAACCGGAATTTCCTCCGGTAGAGTAGAAATTTGCGCCTTACTGTTTGCGCGCGCGGCCTTCATATAGCGGTGGGTTCGTGCGGTCCAAAAAGAGGAACTGTCCTATGGCAGGTACCTTAGCACGGTAAGCGTTCGGAAACCTGACGGTCTTTGGAAGGATCCATCTTGGTCGCCTCGAGCAACCCTAACAACCAAACCGCTAGTTCGGCTCGCGATGCTGCATACGCTGGCCGACTTTCTTTTGCAAAGATTTACGAACCACTTGAAGTGCCTAACCTGTTGGCATTGCAGACCGAGAGCTTTGACCGCCTCGTCGGCAATCAGAACTGGGTAGAGCGTCTGGCCAAGGCAGAAGCCGCTGGCGACTTCAGCGTGCCTAACACCTCTGGCCTGGCTGAAATCTTCGAGGAAATCTCCCCAATCGAGGACTTCCAGGACACCATGTCCTTGAGCTTCTCGGAGCCGGAGTTCGCAGATCCTAAGTACTCGATCGCAGAGTGCAAGGACCGCGACGCCACCTACGCGGCACCGCTGTATGTCAAGGCCGAATTCATGAACAATGAAACCGGCGAAATCAAGCAGCAGACCGTGTTCATGGGCGATTTCCCGCTGATGACCGAAAAGGGCACCTTCATCATCAACGGCACCGAGCGTGTTGTTGTGTCCCAGCTGGTGCGCTCCCCAGGTGCATACTTCGAGTCCGCACCGGACAAGACCAGTGACAAGACGATCTACTCGGCACGTATCATCCCATCGCGTGGTGCATGGTTCGAGCTGGAAATCGACAAGCGCGACCAGATTGGCGTACGCCTTGACCGCAAGCGCAAGCAGTCGGTCACCGTACTGCTCAAGGCCCTTGGTTGGTCCGAAGAGCAGATCCTGTCCGAGTTCGGTCAGTACGATTCGATGCGCGCTACCTTGGAAAAGGACAGCATCAAGGATCAGAACGAAGCCTTGCTGGACATCTACCGCAAGCTGCGTCCAGGCGAGCCTCCTACGGTTGAGGCTGCTCAGGCACTGCTGAAAAACATGTACTTCGAGCCTAAGCGCTACGACCTGGCGAAGGTTGGCCGTTACAAGATCAACCGCAAGCTCGGTGTGGAGACTCCGGTCAACGCCGAGAACGCATCGGTGCTGGCACTTGATGACCTCGTTGCCATGATCCGTTACCTCGTTGCGTTGCACGCAGGCGAGAAGACCGTTCAGGGTACCCGCAAGGGCGAGATCGTTGACATCCCAGTTAACGTTGACGACATCGACCACTTTGGCAACCGTCGCATCCGCGCCGTGGGCGAACTGATCGAGAATCAGGTCCGCACCGGTCTGTCCCGTATGGAACGTGTTGTGCGCGAGCGCATGACCACCCAGGACGTCGAGGCGATCACCCCGCAGACCCTGATCAACATCCGCCCTGTTGTGGCTGCCATCAAGGAGTTCTTCGGAACCTCGCAGCTCTCGCAGTTCATGGACCAGAACAACCCACTGGCCGGCCTGACCCACAAGCGTCGCTTGTCGGCTCTGGGCCCAGGTGGTCTGTCCCGTGACCGCGCAGGCATGGAAGTTCGAGACGTTCACCCGTCGCACTACGGACGTATGTGCCCGATTGAAACTCCCGAAGGTCCAAACATTGGTCTGATCGGTTCGTTGGCAACCTACGGTCGTATTAACGCCTTCGGTTTCATCGAAACCCCATACCGCCGCGTCTCCAACGGTGTCGTCTCCAACGAGGTTGACTACCTGACCGCAGACGACGAGTTGCAGCACTACATCGCACAGGCCAACGCGCCTCTGGATGAGAACGGCCGCTTCGTAGAAGAGACCGTACTGGTTCGTGAAAAGGGCGGTGGCGGCGAGCCTGTTATCGTCGACGCGGCTGAAGTGACCTTCATGGACGTTTCGCCTCGCCAGATGGTGTCGGTAGCAACCGCGCTGATTCCATTCCTCGAGCACGACGATGCCAACCGAGCACTGATGGGCGCCAACATGCAGCGCCAGGCTGTGCCGCTGTTGAAGTCCGAGCGCCCACTGGTTGGTACCGGCATGGAGAAGTTCGCGGCAGTTGACGCCGGCGACTCCGTCGTGGCTTCCAAGCCAGGTGTGGTCACTGAGGTTTCTGCTGACCTGGTTGTTGTCATGAACGATGACGGCACCGAGTCGATGTACCCAATCATGAAGTTCGCTCGCTCGAACCAGGGCAACGCTTACAACCAGCGCGTGCGCGTCTCCGAAGGCGATCGTCTGGAATTCCAGTCGATCATCGCCGACGGTCCGTCCACCGACTCCGGTGAGCTGTCCCTGGGTAAGAACCTGCTCGTGGCCTTCATGTCTTGGGAAGGTTACAACTACGAGGATGCGATCATCCTCTCCCAGCGCATGATCTTCGACGACGTGCTCACCTCGATTCACATCGAAGAGCACGAAGTTGACGCTCGCGACACCAAGCTTGGTGCCGAGGAAATCACCCGCGACATCCCGAATGTCTCGGAAGACATCCTTTCCCAGCTTGATGACCGCGGCATCGTCTACATCGGTGCTGAAGTTGAAGCCGGCGACGTACTGGTAGGCCGTGTCACCCCTAAGGGCGAGACCGAGCTGACCCCAGAAGAACGACTGCTGCGTGCCATCTTCGGTGAGAAGTCCCGCGAAGTTCGCGATACCTCCCTGAAGGTTCCACACGGCGAGTCCGGCACCGTGATTGGTGTTCGCATCTTCGACCGCGACAACGACGATGACCTTTCCCCTGGTGTCAACCAGCTGGTCCGCGTCTACGTTGCCCAGAAGCGCAAGATCTCGATCGGTGACAAGCTCGCAGGTCGTCACGGTAACAAGGGTGTCATCTCGCGCATTATGCCGCTGGAAGACATGCCATTCCTGGAAGACGGCACCCCGCTGGACGTCATCCTGAACCCACTGGGTGTGCCAGGTCGTATGAACGTCGGCCAGGTTATGGAAATCCACCTGGGTTGGGCTGCCAAGCAGGGTTGGACCATTGAAGGCGAGCCTGAATGGGTCCGCAATCTGCCGAACCTGCCACGCGAATCGGCTTCCACCACCGTGGCAACTCCAGTGTTCGACGGTGCTTCGGAAGAAGAAATCCGCGGCATCCTGGATTCGACCAACAAGACCCGTGACGGCGTGCGCCTTATTGGCAACACCGGTAAGGCCAAGTTGTTCGATGGTCGCTCCGGCGATCCGTTGCCGGATCCAGTCTCCGTGGGCTACATGTACATCTTGAAGCTGCACCACTTGGTCGACGACAAGATTCACGCCCGTTCCACCGGTCCATACTCCATGATCACCCAGCAGCCACTGGGTGGTAAGGCCCAGTTCGGTGGCCAGCGCTTCGGTGAAATGGAAGTTTGGGCACTGGAAGCTTACGGTGCCGCTTACACGCTGCAGGAAATCCTGACCATCAAGTCGGATGATATCCACGGCCGCGTGAAGGTCTACGAAGCAATCGTCAAGGGCGAGAACGTTCCAGAGCCAGGTGTTCCAGAATCGTTCAAGGTGCTCATCAAGGAAATGCAGTCGCTGTGCTTGAACGTTGAGGTACTTGGTACCGACGGCAACACTATCGAAATGCGTGAGTCGGACGAGGAATCGTTCCGCGCCGCTGAAGAGCTGGGCATCGACCTTTCACGGTCGGAGCCGAACTCCGTAGAGGAAGTTTAATTTGACGCCCTGCCTGCACTGAACCTGCAGGCAGCGGCCGAAAATTCAACCCTCATTCGTATCGACTTCAGACACCATAGAAGAGAGAAAAGGACCATATGTCCAACGATTCCTCATTCGGCCTCATGCGAATCAACCTTGCCACCGCGGATGAAATCCGTGGATGGAGCTACGGCGAGGTCAAGAAGCCGGAAACCATTAACTACCGCACCCTGAAGCCGGAGAAGGACGGTCTTTTCTGCGAAAAGATCTTCGGCCCTTCCCGCGACTGGGAATGCTACTGCGGTAAGTACAAGCGCGTACGTTTCAAGGGCATCATCTGCGAGCGTTGTGGCGTTGAGGTGACCCGTGCGAACGTTCGTCGTGAGCGCATGGGCCACATCGAGCTTGCCGCTCCAGTGACCCACATCTGGTACTTCAAGGGCGTTCCATCGCGCTTGGGCTACCTGCTTGATCTGGCTCCGAAGGACCTCGAAAAGGTTATCTACTTCGCTGCCTACATGATCACCGGTGTTGACGAGGCACGTCGCCACGCCGAAATGCCTAACCTGCAGGCCCAGCACGACCTGGAACTGCGCAACCTTGCGAACAACGCAGAAGCTGACAAGAAGGCTGTTGCAGCCGACTTGGAAGCCGAGCTGGAGCGCATGGAAGCAGAGGGCGCCAAGAACGCTGAGCTGAACAAGGCTCGCACCCTGGCTGAGAAGACCGTTCTGCAGATCGACAAGCGCGCCAAGGCTGAAGCCGAGCGCCTGCGTGCGGTCTGGGAACGCTTCAAGGGCCTGAAGGTCGCTGACCTTGAGGGTGACGAAGGTTTGTACCGCACCATGCGTGAGAAGTACGGACTGTACTTCGAAGGCTCCATGGGTGCAGAAGCAATCCAGAAGCGCCTTGAGAACTTCGATCTGGCGGGCGAAGCTGAAGAGCTGAAGACCATCATCGAAAACGGCAAGGGCCAGAAGAAGGCTCGCGCCCTCAAGCGCCTGAAGGTTGTCAACGCCTTCTTGGTCAACGGCAACTCGCCTCGCGGCATGGTGCTTGACGCCGTTCCAGTGATCCCACCAGAACTGCGCCCAATGGTTCAGCTCGACGGTGGCCGTTTCGCTACCTCGGACCTCAACGACCTGTACCGTCGCGTGATCAACCGCAACAACCGCCTGAAGCGTCTGCTTGATCTTGGTGCACCTGAGATCATCGTGAACAACGAAAAGCGCATGATGCAGGAAGCTGTTGACTCGCTGTTCGACAACGGCCGTCGTGGCCGTCCGGTCACCGGTCCAGGTAACCGTCCGCTGAAGTCCCTGAGCGACATGCTCAAGGGCAAGCAGGGTCGTTTCCGCCAGAACCTTCTGGGTAAGCGCGTTGACTACTCGGGCCGTTCGGTGATCGTGGTTGGCCCGCAGCTGAAGCTGCACCAGTGTGGTCTGCCTAAGCAGATGGCTCTGGAGCTCTTCAAGCCTTTCGTGATGAAGCGCCTGGTTGACCTCAACCACGCACAGAACATCAAGTCGGCTAAGCGTATGGTCGAGCGTTACCGCCCACAGGTTTGGGACGTTCTCGAAGAGATCATCACCGAGCACCCGGTACTGCTTAACCGTGCACCTACCCTGCACCGTTTGGGCATCCAGGCCTTCGAACCACAGCTCATTGAAGGTAAGGCTCTGCAGCTGCACCCATTGGTTTGTGGCGCGTTCAACGCTGACTTCGACGGTGACCAGATGGCAGTTCACCTGCCGCTGAGCCCAGAAGCACAGGCTGAAGCACGCATCTTGATGCTGTCCTCGCACAACATCTTGAAGCCTTCCGATGGCCGCCCAGTGGCACAGCCTTCGCAGGATATGATCATTGGTCTGCACCACTTGACCACCAAGCGTGCTCATGAGGTCGGCGCCGGTCGCGTGTTCGCTACCATCTCCGAGGCCATCATGGCCAAGGACCTGGGCGAACTGCACCTGAACGCACCGATCAAGGTCCGCGTGGAGAACTTCGTTCCTTCCGCAGACCAGCCAGCCCCTGAGGGCTGGGAGCCAGGTACCCCAGCATTGCTGGATACCTCGCTGGGCCAGGTGCTGTTCAACGACACCCTGCCTGCGGACTACCCATGGGTTGCTACCGTTGCCGGCAAGGATGCACTCTCGGAGATCGTCAACGATCTGGCAGAGCGCTACCCGAAGGTCATCGCCGCAGCTACCTTGGACAACCTGAAGGACGCCGGTTTCTACTGGTCGACCCGTTCGGGCGTCACCGTGGCTATCTCGGACATTACCTCGAACATGGACAAGGCAGCCATCCTTGCTCCTTACGAGGTCAAGGCCGCTAAGGTGCAGGCTTCCTACGACAAGGGTCTGATTGCAGATACCGAACGTCGTCAGGACCTGATCGACATCTGGACCAAGGCTACCGACGAGGTTGCCGAGGCCATGAAGAACGGCATGGAAGAACTGAACACCATTAACCGAATGGTGACTTCCAAGGCTCGTGGTAACTACCTGCAATTGCGTCAGATTGCCGGTATTCGTGGTCTGGTGTCCAACCCTAAGGGCGAAATTATTCCTCGCCCGATCAAGTCTTCCTACCGTGAAGGCCTGTCGGTTCTGGAGTACTTCATCGCAACCCACGGTGCCCGTAAGGGTCTGGCCGACACCGCACTGAAGACCGCAAACTCGGGTTACCTGACCCGTCGTCTGGTCGACGTTTCGCAGGACGTTATCGTCCGCGAAGAGGACTGCGGTACCAAGCGCGGTTTGACCGTTGCCATTGCTGATAGCTCAGCTGGCATCCGCGTCAAGCACGAAACCGTTGAGAACTCGGCTTACACCCGTACGCTCGCCGCCGACGTCAAGGACGCCGAAGGCACCGTACTGGCAGCTGCCGGTTCCGATGTGGGCGACGTGCTGATCGACTCGCTGTACGCTGCAGGCGTGGATGAAATCCGCGTTCGCTCCGTACTGACCTGTGACTCGGCTGTCGGAACCTGTGCACTGTGCTACGGCCGTTCGCTGGCCAGCGGCAAGACCGTGGACATTGGTGAGGCTGTTGGCATTATCGCTGCACAGTCCATCGGTGAGCCTGGTACCCAGCTGACCATGCGTACCTTCCACACCGGTGGTGTGGCATCGGCTGACGATATCACCCAGGGTCTGCCTCGTATTCAGGAATTGTTCGAAGCCCGTACCCCCAAGGGTGTGGCTCCGATGTCCGAGGTCACCGGTCGCGTGTCGATCGAGGACGACGAGAAGCAGTTGCGTGTTGTGGTGACCCCAGACAACGGCGACGAGAAGCAGGCCTACCCGGTTCTGCGTCGTGCTCGCCTGTTGGTTGAGGAAGGCCAGAACATTGTTGCCGGTACCCAGCTCACCAGCGGTACCTTGGATCCGAAGCAGGTTCTTCGAGTCCTCGGCCCACGTGAAGCACAGAAGTTCTTGGTCCGCGAGGTCCAGGACGTGTACCAGTCCCAGGGTGTAGGCATCCACGATAAGCACGTGGAAGTTATCGTCCGCCAGATGCTGCGTCGCGTCACCGTGATCGAGTCCGGCGAGACTGACTTGCTGCCAGGCGAGTTGGCCGACCGTTCCCGCTTCACCGCTGCGAACCGCAAGGCCGTCTCCGAAGGCAAGCGTCCAGCTGCCGGTCGTGACGAGATGATGGGTATTACCAAGGCCTCGCTGGCTACGGATTCGTGGCTGTCGGCTGCTTCCTTCCAAGAAACCACTCGCGTCCTGACTCAGGCTGCGATGGAAGGCAAGGAAGATCCGCTGCGAGGTCTGAAGGAGAACGTGATCATCGGTAAGTTGATCCCAGCCGGTACCGGCCTGGATCGCTACACCCAGGTCAACGTTGAGCCAACCGATGAAGCAAAGGCAACTTTGTTCACCGGCACCTCGGCCTTCTCCTCGGGTCTGTACGACGATGCACTGGACGGCGGGCTGTCGCCTGAATTCCGTGCCATCTCGATGGACGACTACGACCACGGCTCGGACTTCCGCTAAACCGGAACGAACACCGCTAGGTAGTTGACCCAACGCCTGCCCGCACAACAGTGCGGGCAGGCGTTGGGCATTTAACCGTTGCTCAAATTGCGCCGAGCTAGATGATGCGGCGCCAGAACACCAGAACAGGCAGTCTCCGGACGCACCTTGACTAGAAGATCCTGTGGGCGGCGGGGGAGCGCGGTGGCACCCGGTGAAACTAGTCGGATAGTCTTCTGGGAGATTTTTCCACTAGAAAATACATCCCAGGGCAAGCATTCAAGGGGCCGACCGGGCGGTGCCCCTGAGGTTCAAGTGCCCGTCATCTAGATGTTGGCCGCCGTTTGGCAAGTGTCGATAGCCTCAGGGTGAGAGATTGTCGAGCCAACGACGCAACAGGTGCATCCTGGGTTATCAACGGTGATCTCGGTTACTGGAGATGGTGGGTCGGCGGATTCATGCTAGACTGAAATCAATTGTTTTATGTGTGGCAAAATGGACACAGTCCGGGTTGCGGGTAGGTTGCGCAACGAATGCCACACTTTCGCACGCCTAGGGACTTTTAGATCCTGGTTGAGCGGTAAAGCAAGCAGCTAGCTCCACGAAGGAAGCACCGAAACTCTACTAGGCAACAGTGCTTATGACGTGGTGCCGACAAACTTAGACAATGGAAGGACACGAAAGTGCCTACTATTCAGCAGCTGGTCCGCAAGGGCCGCTCGCCTAAGGTCGTCAAGACCAAGGCCCCTGCCCTAAAGGGCAACCCAATGCGCCGTGGCGTATGCACCCGTGTGTACACCACCACCCCAAAGAAGCCAAACTCGGCTCTGCGTAAGGTCGCACGTGTGCGCCTTGCCGGTGGCATCGAAGTGACCGCTTACATTCCAGGTGTCGGACACAACCTGCAGGAACACTCCATCGTGCTCGTTCGCGGTGGTCGTGTAAAGGACCTTCCAGGTGTTCGTTACAAGATTGTACGTGGTGCTCTGGATACCCAGGGTGTGAAGGATCGTAAGCAGGCTCGTTCCCGCTACGGTGCAAAGAAGGATGGTAAGTAATGCCTCGTAAGGGTCCGGCGCCAAAGCGCCCACTAGTTTCTGATCCAGTCTTCGAATCCCCACTGGTCACCCAGCTGATCAACAAGGTTCTCGTAGACGGCAAGAAGTCCACTGCAGAGCGCATTGTTTACGGTGCACTCGAAGGTGCCGCTGCAAAGTCCGGTACCGACGCTGTTTCGACCCTCAAGAAGGCTATGGATAACATCCGCCCAGCCCTTGAGGTTCGTTCCCGCCGTGTCGGTGGCGCTACTTACCAGGTTCCTGTTGAGGTCAAGCCGGGCCGTGCAACCGCACTGGCTCTGCGCTGGCTCGTTGGCTACTCCAAGGCTCGTCGCGAGAAGACCATGATCGAACGTTTGATGAACGAGATCCTGGATGCCTCGAACGGTCTGGGTGCCGCTGTGAAGCGTCGCGAAGACACTCACAAGATGGCCGAGTCCAACAAGGCCTTCGCACACTACCGCTGGTAAGAACCGCTCGGAAAAGCTGGGCATCAACCGATGCCCAGCAATTCCGGCCTCACCTTATAGGGAGACAACGTGGCACAGGACGTGCTTACTGACCTTAACAAGGTCCGCAACATCGGCATCATGGCTCACATCGATGCCGGTAAGACCACTACTACTGAGCGCATCCTTTTCTACACGGGTGTAAACCACAAGCTCGGTGAAACCCACGACGGTGCTTCGACCACCGACTGGATGGAACAGGAAAAGGAACGCGGTATCACCATTACCTCCGCGGCCGTTACCTGCTTCTGGAACAAGAACCAGATCAACATCATCGATACCCCGGGCCACGTTGACTTCACCGTTGAGGTGGAGCGCTCGCTGCGCGTGCTCGATGGCGCCGTTGCCGTCTTCGATGGCAAGGAAGGCGTTGAGCCACAGTCTGAGACCGTTTGGCGTCAGGCTGACAAGTACGACGTTCCACGTATCTGCTTCGTCAACAAGATGGACAAGCTGGGTGCTGACTTCTACTTCACCGTAGATACCATCATCAAGCGCTTGGGTGCCAAGCCGCTGGTAATGCAGCTGCCAATTGGCTCCGAGTCGGAGTTCACCGGCGTTGTGGACCTGCTGACCATGAAGGCTTTCGTTTGGGAAGGCGACTCCAAGGGTGACGTCACCATGGGCGCTGCTTACGAAGTCCAGGAAATCCCAGCAGACCTGCAGGAAAAGGCTGAAGAGTACCGCGCCAAGCTGATTGAAGATGTCGCTGAGGCATCCGAAGAGCTCATGGAGAAGTACCTCGAAGGCGAAGAGATCTCGATCGACGAGCTGAAGGCTGGCATTCGCAAGCTGACCGTGAACTCGGAAGCTTACCCAGTATTCTGTGGTTCGGCCTTCAAGAACCGCGGCGTGCAGCCAATGCTCGACGCTGTTATCGACTTCCTGCCATCCCCACTGGATGTTGGCGCGATGATCGGTCACGATCCAAAGAACGAAGAAATCGAGCTCACTCGCGAGCCTTCCGAGGATGCACCATTCTCGGCACTGGCATTCAAGATTGCTGCTCACCCATTCTTCGGTCAGCTCAACTTCATCCGTGTTTACTCGGGCAGGGTAGAGGCCGGCGCACAGCTGCTGAACTCCACCAAGCAGAAGAAGGAACGCGTTGGCAAGCTCTTCCAGATGCACTCCAACAAGGAGCAGCCGGTAGACGAGATCCACGCAGGTCACATCTACGCTGTGATCGGCCTGAAGGATACCACCACCGGTGATACCCTTTGCGATCCAGCCCACCCAATCGTTCTTGAGTCGATGAGCTTCCCAGATCCAGTGATCTTCGTGGCTATCGAACCAAAGACCAAGGGTGACCAGGAAAAGCTGTCGACCGCTATCCAGAAGCTGTCTGCAGAAGATCCAACCTTCACCGTTTCCCTGAACGAAGACACCGGCCAGACCGAAATCGGCGGCATGGGCGAGCTTCACTTGGACATCCTCGTTGACCGCATGAAGCGCGAATTCCGCGTGGAAGCCAACGTTGGTAAGCCACAGGTTGCATACCGCGAAACCATCAAGAAGGCTGTGGAGAAGGTTGACTTCACCCACAAGAAGCAGACCGGTGGTTCGGGTCAGTTCGCAAAGGTCCAGGTCTCGTTCGAGCCTCTGGAAGTTGTTGACGGCGTAACCTACGAGTTCAAGAATGCTGTTACCGGTGGTCGTGTTCCTCGCGAATACATCCCTTCGGTTGACGCAGGTATCCAGGACGCAATGCAGTACGGTATCCTCGCTGGCTACCCACTGGTTGGCGTCAAGGCTACCCTCATCGATGGTGCTTACCACGATGTTGACTCCTCGGAAATGGCCTTCAAGATCGCTGGTTCCCAGGTATTCAAGGAAGGCGCACGCCGCGCTAACCCTGTTCTGCTTGAACCACTGATGAGCGTTGAAGTTCGTACCCCAGAAGAGTACATGGGCGATGTTATCGGTGACTTGAACTCCCGCCGTGGCTCGATCACCGAGATGTCCGACGCTGCTGGCGTCAAGGTCATCCGCGCTGGTGTGCCACTGTCCGAGATGTTCGGTTACATTGGTGACCTGCGTTCGAAGACCCAGGGTCGCGCAGTTTACTCGATGACTTTCGACAGCTACTCTGAGGTCCCGAAGGCAGTTGCCGACGAGATCGTTCAGAAGTCCCGCGGCGAGTAATTTCGCTTCGGAACCAAAACTTGGCCGTGACCCCCATTGTGGGGAAGTGGCCGATCGCGGAGCCGGTTTCAACGCCATTGAGGCCGGCCCCGCAAACGGCCAACGAGGGATTTGCATCACATGCAGGGCCCGCAGAGGACCGAAATTTCCAAAATTATCCACGCCCCCAGTAGACTAATTGAAGTTCGTTTGCGAACCGCGCAGACGAAAAAAGTCTTCTGTAAATGTTTCTAGGAGGAACTTGTGGCAAAGGCAAAGTTCGAGCGCAACAAGCCGCACGTCAACATTGGTACCATCGGTCACGTTGACCACGGTAAGACCACTCTGACCGCAGCTATCTCCAAGGTTCTGGCTGACAAGTACCCAGACCTGAACGAAAAGCGCGACTTCGCTAACATCGACTCGGCTCCAGAAGAGCGCCAGCGCGGTATTACTATCAATATCTCGCACATCGAGTACCAGACCGAGAAGCGTCACTACGCACACGTTGACGCTCCAGGTCACGCTGACTATGTCAAGAACATGATCACCGGTGCTGCTCAGATGGACGGCGCAATCCTCGTGGTTGCTGCTACCGATGGTCCAATGGCTCAGACCCGCGAGCACGTTCTGCTGGCCCGCCAGGTTGGTGTTCCAACCCTGATGGTTGCACTGAACAAGTCGGACATGGTTGATGACGAAGAGCTGCTCGAGCTCGTGGAGATGGAAGTTCGCGAACTTCTGTCCTCCCAGGGCTTCGATGGCGACGACGCACCAGTTGTTCGCGTTTCCGGCCTGAAGGCTCTGGAAGGCGACGAGAAGTGGGTTGCAGCTGTTGAGGAACTGATGGAAGCTGTTGACACCTTCATTCCAGATCCAGTACGTGACCGTGACAAGCCATTCTTGATGCCTATCGAGGACGTCTTCACCATCACCGGTCGCGGTACCGTTGTAACCGGCCGCGCCGAGCGTGGCACCCTGGCATTGAACTCGGAAGTCGAAATCGTCGGCATCCGCCCAATCCAGAAGACCACCGTTACCGGTATCGAGATGTTCCACAAGCAGCTCGACGAAGCATGGGCAGGCGAGAACTGTGGTCTGCTGCTTCGCGGTCTGAAGCGCGACGATGTTGAGCGTGGCCAGGTTGTCGTAGCCCCAGGCTCGATCACCCCACACACCAACTTCGAAGCTAACGTCTACATCCTGTCGAAGGACGAAGGCGGACGTCACAACCCGTTCTACTCGAACTACCGTCCGCAGTTCTACTTCCGCACCACCGACGTAACCGGCGTTATCACCCTCCCAGAGGGCACCGAAATGGTTATGCCTGGTGACAACACCGAAATGTCGGTTGAGCTGATCCAGCCAATCGCTATGGAAGAGGGCCTCGGCTTCGCAATTCGCGAAGGCGGCCGCACCGTTGGTTCGGGCAAGGTTACCTCGATCACCAAGTAGTCATTACTTGATGATTTAGATCCTTAGGGATCTGAGAATTCCCCCAGCACTGTTACAGTGCTGGGGGATTTTTTCACTTAATGAGCAGTTTGAACTAGTGAGTATTTCTAGAAGGTGGTCTAATTGGAAGGCGTACTGAAAATTCGCTAGGGGGAGTGGCACTAATGGGCGGTTTGATCTTCGTTCTTGTCTTGCTGATCGTGGGTGCCTTCTTTGTAGGGCAGGCACGAGGCCGAAAGCAAGCCCAGCAAACTTCCGAGATGAACCCGGCGAAGCTGCGCGAAGCTTGGCAAGAGGGCTATAACGCCGCCATCGACTATCTGCGTCGTGCCGAAGCGCAGGCGCAGGCCCCGCCCAGCGAACAACCTCGAACTACGCCTCAAGTACCGATGGCACCGCCAGCTCAAATATCTGGACCGCAGCAGCGGCCGAGCTACGCCACACCCGCTCAACCAGGCAGCAGCGCCCTTGGAGCCGCCGGGCAAGTGTACGCACAGCAGCCACCTGCCCCAGCCTCACAGCCGATGGCACCAGTCACCCCGCCAAAGCCCGTAAAGGTGTTGACCAAGCGCGAACGAGAACTGCGCAATATCAACATCACCCTGTACGTGGCAGCGCTGATGATCGTCGCTGCCGGTGCGCTCTTCCTCAGCTTTGCCTTGCCTCCCGTCGCCAAATTGGTCGCCTTCATTTTCCTAGTTGCCGCCTTCTATGCTGGCGGATTGATCACCTACGCGGTGAAGCCCTCGCTACGTCCAGCCGGTGCCGCTTTTGCCGGAACGGGTCTGGCTTTGCTGCCGCTGTGCGCCATCGCCACCTACAACACGCTAGCGATTTCTGGGCCACTGACCTGGTTGCTCTATTCGGCCATCGGAACCCTGGCCGTGGGCTATGCCACCATGAAGCTCAAGTCGCGGGTGCTCTCCTGGGTGGCAGTCCTTATCCTGGTCAGCACCGGCATGGCCGGGGCAGCGACTCTGCAGCGCGGAGTCCTGAACTACATGCTGGTCCTGGTGTTGCTCTCCATAGTGTTGATGCTTCTTGCAACGCGCAGCCAGCGGGTGAAAGACTCCATCTTCTTCCAAGCCGTACTCGGCACCGCCCAGATACTGCCGATCTTTGTCATAGTGCTGGCCGGGTCCCTGATAGAGACACTTCGAAGCCGCGAATACTTCTGGATCTTTGCGCTGCTCACCGCGCAACTCTTGCTGAGCATGAAGCTACTGAGCAATCTTCGATTGACTCGATTCTTCGCGGCTCGGGCGTCCTTCATGCTAATGCTCGTGGCAGGTTGCAACTATCTAGGATTCGCTGGCACCACGACCGCGGTGGTTCTGGCCTACGCCTTCGCGCTACAAGCAGTGGCAGTATTGTCATTCTCCACCGGGTATCAGCGCCGAATGGGGCTTGCCCGCCAGCATCTGGGCTTTGAACGTTGCACGCTGTGGGGGCTGAGCTTAATAGCGCTGGGCACTGCCTACCTGCTTGCCGATGATCGCCACAGCTTTGCGCTTAGCTATGTTGCGGCCCCGCTCTTCGCACTGCTGTGCCTGGCCGGACTGGTGAGTGCAGCTAGGGCCGAAGCCGTGGTGATTGCGGTACTTCCACTGGTTGCCCTGCTGGATATGCAGCATCATAGTTGGCGCCCGCTACTAGTTTTCATCGTTGCCATTGCTGGACTGTCTATTGCGCACCGTCGCGCGAATGGACTCTACCAACTTCTCTACGGGCACGTCCGCTGGGTCCTACTGCTTATTGGCGCCGGGGTAGTGGGAGCTGCAATCCATGAATACTTAGGTGGCCTGCAGGGAAGGGCAGATACTGGAGCAAAGCTGATCACGGTGCTGGTGATGGTGCTGATCCTCTGGGTGATCAGCCTCAGACACCGAAACTTGAGTGTTGCCGGCCGCTCGCGCACCCATATGCTCGGACGCCTCGGCGCAACGGTACTCACCGCCGTCGCTCCCCTGTGCTACCTCAGATTACTGGCCAGCAGCGCTAGCCACCTTGAGAACCCTGCGGAGTTCATGGGGGTGGATGGTTTCACCTGGTTCATGATCACCACCGTCGCCACCACAGCCCTGCTGATGCTCACCGCCGCGCGTTTGAACCAGCTGGCACCAAAGCCTGAACCGGCCGCACGTTCCATCAAAGCTATTGAGGCTATCGCGCTGGTCGTGCTCTACGCCTTGAGTTTCGATACCAACAGCTGGGGGTTTGCCCTGCTGATCGGCTTCGCAGCGCTGGTCGAATTCCTGTTGAATCTGCGCCGCAGCACCAGCACCGAATGGAAGATCATCTACGCCACTTTGGCCCAGGCGATTTTCAGCTCCATGGTGTGGTGGTTCGCCCGCGGCATGGACTTCGATCTTCATGGGCGCTTCGCATTGCTGCTTGTCTCGCTGAGCATCCCGCAACTACTGCGCCTGACGCGCAGTAGTCGACACGGTAAGGCGCTGCGAAAGGAACTGCGTTGGGTTGCGCTTGTACTTTTGACCGGTATTCCGCTGGCCACGCTCGGCTATGCGTCGGCCTCAGGTGGCTATGACCGTGGTGTCCTTCTCTTAGCTGCCGTGTGCTTCGCCGTCCACGGCATCATGGCCTACCGGGCCGACACAGAGCTGCCCAGCATTAAACGTCAGTTTTATCTTTTCGCACCGATCTTGTCGTTGATTCTCGTCATCGGTGTCCAGGCGCAGCAGTTGGCCGATGATACCGGGTGGATTCGATCGCGCTGGTGGAGCGAAGAAGTCGCCGCGGTGCTGTTGCTGGTGATGGCCTTGTGTGCCGCCATTGTCGAATGGAAACTGCACGCCACCAGAAAGTACTCGATTGTCATTGGCTTGGCCCTGTTCCTGCCCGCGGTCTTGGCTGCTGCCTGGCAAGCTCAGACGTGGTGGGCTGTCATCGCTCAGGGGCTGATCGCGGCGGCACTGATCTTGATGGTCCACACGCGCCGTAGCGCCTGGTATTCAGCAGGCGCTTCGCTGATGCTCGCCGCGGTGTTCACGCGCGCGGTCATGCAGGTTCGCGACGTCGGCGGAACACGCTGGCTGGAATCGATGGACATTGCATGGGCGCTCATGGCCGCCGGCGCGATGCTGTATCTGTTGTCCATGGTGCATGGGCGGATGAAAGATCCAACCCCCGAATATCCTGAGCCTACCTACCGTCATGCAGATCCAGTCGGGGGAGCCTCGCGGATCTACTTCGCTGGGATGCTCCTAGCGCTCGTGTTGGCCGGAGGCATCGCCCATAGCGACAGTTCTGCACACTGGAGCATCCTCGGGGGAGCGGCGCTCCTCTTTGGCGTAGCCCTGCTGGTTCGATTCTTTGAGCTGCCGGCCGTGGCGGTGCCCTACGCAGTTGATGGATTGATTGTTCTTGGTGCGGTGCTTAGTTTGACCAGCTACATGCGCATTAACGAGATTCCGCAATTTAGCACCATGATGGCCTACTTCTGCGCCGTTGCGGTGGTTCTAGTGATCTGGCGCAATGTCAGGGTGCACCGCTTCCTTGCGCAGGCCTACCTTGTGGCCGCAGCCGTTGCCGGCAGCATGACCCTTTTCGCCTCGTTGCTCGACTCCAACCTGATCGCCCAGGTGATTGGTTTAGTCTTCTTCGGAGCCCTAATTGCTTGGGGCCTGAAACTGGGCCAGCGACTGTTCATTTGGTGGGGCGCTGTTGCCCTGACCCTGTCTGTGATGTGGTTCCTGCGCGAACTGGTCTTCCTGTGGCTGGTGCTTATTGGCCTTGGACTGATCGTGGCAGCGGTCTACAAATTGGTGAAGGTTGATAAGGCCGGGGCGCCAGCGGGCGAATCGCAGGTCTACCAGCGGCCGGTACATCAGCAAGGCCCACCGCGGCTTCCTTGGCAGCAGCCCCAGCAACCACCAGCGCAGCCCGATCAGCAATGGCCACCGGCACCGCCACAGGAGCCGGGCGAACGGGAATAAAGCCCCGGGCAGGTTGGTGAGGTCAAGATCACAGGGGTAGAAGTCGGCAAAAGATTTGCGCGATCGTTGCCGACCTGTCAGACTAGATAAGTTGCTTGAGTGCAACTCGATCCCCTTTGGTGGGGTAATCGAATCTGATTTGAACAACCGGGATCGGCTCTCACGCAGGATAATGCCTGTGGTTCGGGATCGATACAACTGCTTCAAATTATAAGGCCCTCGATAAAGTGAAAACTTTGCGGTCTTGTCGCGACTGAAAATTTCGCGACACGCCCGAGTTCGGGGGTCGGAGCCTCCTGCGGGTGAGGAACCCGGATCTGATCCGGATTCAGTCGCAGCGTAAGGCGTGCCGGTTCGCAAGAACCCGTATATAGGCACAGAAATTTTAGATAGTGCTAACAGAAAGAGGCATGACGCCATGGCGGGACAGAAAATCCGCATCCGGCTGAAGTCGTATGACCACGAGGTCATTGACGTTTCGGCCCGGAAGATCGTTGAGACGGTCACGCGCGCAGGCGCAACCGTAGTCGGCCCAGTGCCGCTGCCAACGGAGAAGAACGTGTACTGCGTTATCCGTTCGCCACACAAGTACAAGGACAGCCGTGAGCACTTCGAAATGCGCACGCACAAGCGTCTGATCGACATCGTCGATCCGACCCCGAAGGCTGTTGATTCGCTGATGCGTCTCGACCTGCCAGCGGATGTCAACATCGAAATCAAGCTTTAAGGGGAGGTGGCGAGAAAACTATGACCGCAACCCGTAATTTTAAGGGCCTGTTGGGCACGAAGCTCGGCATGACCCAGGTTTGGGATTCGAACAACAACCTGATTCCTGTCACCGTCGTGCAGGCTGATAGCAACGTTGTCACCAAGCTCATCAACGCTGAGCGCGATGGCTACACCGCAGTTCAGATCGGCTACGGCCAGATCGATCCTCGCAAGGTCACCAAGCCACTGGCTGGTCACTTCGAGGCTGCAGGCGTAACCCCACGTCGTCACCTGGTAGAACTGCGCACCGCAGACGCTGCCGAGTACACCGCAGGCCAGGAACTTTCCGTAGAGGTCTTCGAAGCCGGCCAGAAGGTCGACGTCGTTGGCACCTCCAAGGGTAAGGGCTTCGCCGGCGTTATGAAGCGCCACAACTTCCATGGTGTTGGCGCATCGCACGGTGCTCACAAGAACCACCGTAAGCCAGGTTCCATCGGCGGCGCATCGACCCCAGGTCGCGTTTTCCGTGGACAGAAGATGGCTGGTCGTATGGGTGCTGAGCGTGTTACCACTCAGAACCTGACCATTCACGCTATCGACGCTGAGAAGAACCTCCTGCTGATCAAGGGTGCCGTTCCAGGTGCCCGCGGCCGCGTCGTTCTCGTACGCAACGCCGTGAAGGGAGCATAAGTAAATGACTAAGGCACTTAACGTCGAACTGCCTGCAGAGATCTTCGACGTACAGACCAACGTCCCGCTGCTGCACCAGGTTGTCGTTGCACAGCTTGCTGCTGCCCGCCAGGGTACCCACAAGACCAAGGACCGCTCCGAAGTTTCGGGTGCAGGTCGCAAGCCGTTCAAGCAGAAGGGTACCGGCCGCGCCCGTCAGGGTTCGATCCGTGCTCCACACATGACCGGCGGTGGCATTGTCCACGGTCCAACCCCACGTGATTACTCGCAGCGTACCCCGAAGAAGATGAAGGCTGCTGCACTGCGCGGCGCCCTGTCTGATCGCGCACGCTTCGATCGCGTTCACGTGATTGAGAACTTGGTTGCAGGGGAAACCCCATCGACCAAGGAAGCTCTGGCTACCTTGCGTTCGCTCACCGAGCGCAAGAACCTGCTTGTCGTCATCGATCGCGCCAACGATGTTGCAGCCCTTTCGGTTCGCAACCTCGACCTTGTGCACGTTCTGTACGTCGACCAGCTGAACACCTACGATGTTCTGGTTTCGGATGACGTAGTCTTCACCAAGGCTGCCTTCGATGCCCTGGTCCAGAAGGAGGAAGCCAAGTGAGCATCAACTCCAAGGCTCCACACGACGTGGTCATCGCACCAGTCGTATCGGAAAAGAGCTACGGTCTGATCGATCAAGGTCAGTACACCTTCGAGGTGGCACCGGGCTCCAACAAGACGGAAATCAAGTACGCCGTTGAAGCTATCTTCAACGTCAAGGTTGACTCCGTAAACACCATCAACCGAGCCGGTAAGCGCAAGCGCACCCGCTTCGGGTGGGGAACGCGCAAGAGCACCAAGCGCGCCATCATCACCCTGAAGGACGGCTCGATTGACATCTTCGGCGGTCCGCTTTCCTAAGCGGAGACCACTTTAACGAGGAATATTAATAATGGGAATTCGTAAGTACAAGCCGACTACCCCGGGCCTTCGCGGCTCGTCGGTAGCCGACTTCGCAGAAATCACCCGATCGACTCCGGAAAAGTCGCTGGTTCGTCCACTCACCAAGACTGGCGGCCGTAACAACTCCGGTAAGATCACCACCCGACACAAGGGTGGCGGACACAAGCGCGCTTACCGTGTTATCGACTTCCGTCGTCACGATAAGGACGGCGTTCCGGCAAAGGTCGCTCACATTGAGTACGACCCAAACCGTACCGCTCGTATCGCACTGCTCCACTACGTGGACGGCACCAAGCGCTACATCATCGCACCGAACAACCTCAAGCAGGGTGACCCAATTGAGGCCGGCGCAAACGCTGACATCAAGCCAGGTAACAACCTGCCACTGCGTAACATCCCGGTTGGTACCGTGATTCACGCTGTGGAGCTCCGCCCAGGTGGCGGCGCTAAGATGGCTCGTTCCGCAGGTGCTTCGATCCAGCTGGTTGCCCGCGAGGGTCGCTTTGCTCAGCTGCGTTTGCCTTCGGGCGAAATCCGCAACGTTGATGTGCGCTGCCGCGCAACCATCGGCGAAGTTGGTAACGCTGAGCAGATCAACATCAACTGGGGTAAGGCCGGCCGTATGCGCTGGAAGGGCGTACGCCCAACCGTTCGTGGCGTTGTCATGAACCCAGTTGACCACCCACATGGTGGCGGTGAAGGTAAGACCTCCGGTGGTCGTCACCCGGTCAACCCTAACGGTAAGCGTGAAGGACGCACCCGTCGTCCGAACAAGGAAAGCGACAAGCTCATTGTGCGTCGTCGCAAGACCGGCAAGAACAAGCGATAGGAGCCTGGAAACATGCCACGCAGCCTGAAGAAAGGCCCCTTCGTCGATCAGCACCTGTTCCTAAAGGTCGTTGCTGAAAACGATAAGGGCACCAAGAACGTCATCAAGACGTGGTCCCGCCGTTCGATGATCATCCCGGACATGCTGGGACACACCATCGCCGTACATGACGGTCGCAAGCACATTCCTGTGTTCGTAACCGAATCTATGGTTGGTCACAAGCTCGGAGAGTTTGCTCCAACCCGTACGTTCCGTGGCCACGTGAAGGACGACAAGAAGGGCAAGCGCCGCTAGGCCCCGCAAGGGAACTAGTATCGCTTAGCACTTCTTCGATAGACGAGAGAAGGATAGCAATGGAAGCCAAGGCAATTGCGCGTCACATCCGCGTAACGCCTATGAAGGCCCGGCGCGTCGTCAACCTTGTTCGTGGTCTGCAGACCAACGAAGCACTGGCCATCTTGAAGTTTGCCCCACAGGCAGCTTCGGAGCCGGTATACAAGGTTGTCGCATCGGCAGTGGCTAACGCCCGTGCCGCCGCGGACCGCGCAGGTGAAGCATTCAATGAGGACGAGCTGATTATCAGCGAAGCGTTTGTTGACGAAGGTCCGACCATGAAGCGGTTCCAGCCGCGTGCACAGGGTCGCGCATTCCAGATCAAGAAGCGCACCAGCCACGTGACTGTGGTTGTTTCAACCCAGAAGGGTGGGGAGAACTAAATGGGACAGAAGGTAAATCCGAACGGTTTCCGTCTCGGCATCACCACTGACCACATCTCGCACTGGTTCGCTGATTCCAGCAAGCCAGGCCAGCGTTACGCGGACTACGTAAAAGAAGACGTACAGATCCGTGCACTGCTGTCCAAGGGAATGGACCGCGCAGGCATCGCCCGCGTAGAGATCGAACGTACCCGTGACCGCGTACGTGTGGATATCCACACTGCACGTCCAGGTATCGTCATCGGTCGCCGTGGTGCAGAAGCTGACCGTATTCGTGGCGAGCTGGAAAAGCTCACCAAGAAGCAGGTTCAGCTGAACATCCTCGAGGTCAAGAACCCTGACATGGAGGCCCAGTTGGTCGCCCAGGGCATCGCCGAGCAGCTTGCTTCCCGCGTGGCTTTCCGCCGTGCGATGAAGAAGGCAATGCAGTCGGCAATGCGCGCTGGTGCCAAGGGTATCCGCGTTCAGTGCTCCGGTCGTCTTGGCGGTGCAGAAATGTCCCGCAAGGAGTTCTACCGCGAAGGTCGTGTGCCGCTGCACACCCTGCGTGCGAACATCGACTTCGGCAAGTTCGAAGCCAAGACCACCTTCGGCCGTATCGGCGTGAAGGTTTGGATCTACAAGGGTGACGTAACCGCCAAGGAACTGGCTGCACAGCAGGCTGCTGCTGCTCCAGCTCGCGGTGGTCGCGGTGGCAACGATCGTCCACGTGGCGGCGAACGCCGCCGTCGTAACGATCGTAAGGGCGCTGCAGCTCCGGCTGCGGAAGGAGGAGAGGCTTAAATGCTTATCCCACGTCGAGTCAAGTTCCGTAAGCAGCACCACCCAAAGCGTTCGGGTGCTGCCAAGGGCGGAACCACCGTTTCGTTCGGTGAGTACGGCATCCAGGCGTTGACCCCGGCTTACGTGACTAACCGTCAGATCGAAGCCGCGCGTATCGCCATGACCCGTTACATCAAGCGTGGCGGTAAGGTGTGGATTAACATCTACCCAGACCGTCCCTTGACCAAGAAGCCTGCTGAAACCCGTATGGGTTCCGGTAAGGGTTCACCTGAGTGGTGGGTCGCCAACGTCAAGCCAGGACGAGTCATGTTTGAACTCGGTGGCGTCAGTGAAGAGGTAGCTAAAGAGGCATTGCGTCTTGCAATCCACAAGCTGCCAATGAAGGCACGCATCGTGCGTCGTGAAGGTGGTGAATAGGGATGTCTATCGGTTCTAAAGACCTTAGCATTGAGTCCCTGGACGGCTTCGATACCGCTCGTTTGAACGAGGAATTGAAGAAGGCCAAGGCAGAACTGTTCAACCTGCGCTTCCAGTCGGCTACCGGCCAGCTGGAGAGCAACGCGAACCTGAAGGCTATCAAGCGCGATATCGCCCGCATTTACACTGTGCTGCGCGAGCGCGAGCTGGGCATTCGTCAGGATGTCGTCGTTCCGGTTGAAGAAACCAAGAAGGAATCCAAGTAATGAGCGAGAAGGAGAACGGTGTGGATAACGCTACCGAGCGTAACGACCGCAAGACCCTCCGTGGTTACGTGGTTTCCGACAAGATGCAGAAGACCATCGTCGTTGACGTTGAGGACCGTGTAAAGCACGCCCTTTACGGCAAGGTTATGCGTCGCAACAAGAACGTCAAGGCTCACGATGAGAACAACGAAGCCGGTATCGGCGACTTGGTTGTCATCGCTGAGACCCGCCCGCTGTCTGCTGACAAGCGCTGGCGTCTCGTTGAGATCGTAGAGAAGGCTAAGTAAGCTTTCGATTCGATTTCACGGATCTCGTGATTGAAGAATGCCCCGAACACTTCGAAAGAAGAGTTCGGGGCATTTCTGCGTTGACCCTGAACCCCAGGGATATGACACTGAATCATGGAATCAATTCAGAAGTTACGCCCAGAAGGGCTCGTCCAGTCGCCAGCTTTCAGCCACGTAGCTATCGTTCCGCCGGGCGCCAGCACCATCTATCTTGGTGGCCAGAATGCGGTTGACATCAATGGGCTACTGATCGGTGAGGGCGATGCTGCAGAACAAGCGAGACATGCGTTGCGCAACGCGAAGCTCGCACTGGCAGCAGCCGGAGCAACGTTCGATGATGTGGTCCAATGGAACGTCCTTTTGGTGGAAGGCATAGATATTAATAGTGTCTATGCGGCTATCGGGCCTGAACTGGCAACTGATCAGCCACCATTGGTGAGCGCAGCGTTCGTTTCCCAGTTGGGTATCGCTGGAGCACTGATCGAAATCAGCGCGGTTGCTGCATTTGTCATTTAATAGCAGGCGGATTGCAGTAACCGATCGCAGCTTTTCTGCTAACTACGGCGATATTCGCTAGGCGAGTAGCCGAGTACTTTCCGAAAGTCTGTCGACAGGTGTGCTTGGTCGGAATAGCCAAGGTCTGCAGCTAGGCTAGCCAAGGAGGATTCAGGGTGCTCACGCAACTGCAGGGCAGCGTCTTGCAACCGGTAGCGTCGGATGACCGCCAGCGGTGAAAGCCCCAAATATTTGAGGGACAAGCGTTGCAAGCTGCGCACCGTGAGTTTCAAGTCCTTGGCGACGTGATCAACGCGTAGAGCTTCGCGGTGAGTCGATACATATTCCAGGAATTCGTTGGCGAGCACTGCGGAATCTGTCATTGGGGGAAGGCACTGCTCTAGCCATGACGAGAATTGTTCAGCGCAACGCTCATTGAGTGGCAAGTCATTTGTCCTCAAATGTTCGTCTTTGATGCGGGTGTGGAGGTCAACCCCCGCCAAAGGCACTTCCTGATCCAGAAGCTTTTCCGGAGTACTTCCGGCCAAGGAGGCAACGAACGGTGAGGCAGCCGGCCGAAGCAGGGCAGCCACCGCCCAGCCAGTACCGTGCAGATCCTTATGCGAGGCGCCACTACTTGGGCCGGAGATCGTTATGCCCTCCGGTTGCACGACAACGTTCATCAGCGGGAACGGCAACAGCTGCTGGCGCGAAACTCGGCCGGGAGCAATTTCCCAGCGCGAAATCCAGAACCAGCTGACGTACTGCTGTAAATGATCGGGTGGCAAGACTCTTCGGAATTCTGGCAGCCGTGCCGGATACAGAACACCTCGACCATCATGAATATCGGTCATGCCACCGCACCTTCAAATTCGTCGCAAATTTACAAGCCCCAGCATTGCATATTTTCGTAGTCTTGAGACATGGAAAATCACAACGAAACGGTGCAGGGTGTCACCGGAACGTACACCACCGCTGGTGTTCCGAACGGAGTAACTTCACTAACTCCTTTTCTCTCCATAGCTAATGCGGCGCAGGCCTTGGAGTTCTACAAGGATGTCTTCGGAGCGCGAATCATCGACGCCACCACGATGAATGGAGTCGTTGTCCATGCCGAGATTGATTTCGGCCAAGGACATCTGCAGATCGGTGAACCCAGTCCCGAGTACGGTCTGGTGCCACCGCCGTCGGCGCCAAACAGCTGCTACTCCCTGGGGCTGTACTGCGAAGACGTGGACGCAGTGCTGGCTAAAGCCACCGAAGCGGGAGCAACGGTGAGGGAGCCAGCGACGAATTTTGTTTCGGGGGACAGGTTCGCCTCCATCCTTGATCCCTATTCAGTGAGGTGGTCCATCATGAGCAGGGTTGAAGATCTGAGCGAAGAGGAAAGCGCACAACGTGTGGCAGCTTGGGCTGCACAACAGTCGGAAGGTGCCTCGTCGTAAACAGTTTCGCGTTGGTGGTCAACTAAGCTGAGCACATGTCAAAATATCGCCCACTTCCACGGTCAACGTGGCTGTGGGCGATATTTTTGTTGGCCTGTTTCGTAATTGGAGCCTTGCCGTACGTTCCGCAGCTTGCCGGCGGTTGGTTGCCCCGACTTCAAGCATTCCAGCCATGGATGTTACTTGCAGTGGCAGTCGTCCTCTTGTTCGCACTTATGAGACGGCGTTGGCTAGTTGCTTCGCTCACTGTGGTGCTGTTAGTGATAGGGATGGCCCCCAATGTAGTTTGGCCTAGGAATCAGGCAACGCTGGAGGACCCCAGTGCCGATGTCACCGTGTTCTCATTCAATGCGCTCAAAGCCGGTGCGGACGCAAAGCAACTTGCAACGAGTATCCAGGAGGTAGATCCTGATGTCGTGGTGCTTGTTGAAACGAGTGAACCGCTGCACGACCAGCTGCGCGCGCAAGGTGCTTTAGGCTCATTGAAATATCGCAGCGCACCGGTACCCACAGGAGGAGAACGGGATACCGTGATCTTTTCGCGGTATCCGATAAAGGACCTCGGCGGTAGTCTGGGTCCGGGAGTCACCGGCTGGTATGGGATGCCCGTGGTGGAAGTTGAGTTACCGGGTAGGGCTCTCACCATCGTGGGCGTTCACGTTTATCCGCCTTTGGGCGGCGCAAAGCGGTGGGCCCAAGGCTTGTCAGCGTTGCAGCACTGGGTAGGCGAGGAAGGCAACAAGCCGGTGATCCTAGCGGGGGACTTCAATTCGGCCAGAAGCCATCCGCAGTTTCGGAAACTGGCTTCGATTATGGACGACGAGTCAACGTTGTTTCCGCTGTCCACGTGGCCGGCTGATGGAAGCGTGCCACCGCTGCTGGGCATAGACCATGTTCTGTCGAGAGGATTCAATCCGCTGGTACAAGAGACACTGCAGATTCATGGTTCGGATCATCTGGCGATCAAGGCTACGTTTGGACTAAAAGACATGTAGCGCCCAGCGCTTCATTTGAGCGGCATCGCCAGTAGCAAATATTTTCTGAAAATCATTCAGGAAGCTATAGACAGACAGAAGTTTTACCTGCAGTGTTGGTGTTAGTCGGCCACATCAGAAAATTTCGCAGCCGTCATGAGGGTTGATATTCCGGGGAAGTTAGCGGTGCCGCATGTGACGAACAACGCCTTATTTCCGCATACCACACCATTTCGGTTTGGCGCTAATCTGCGCTAGACTAGAGAACCTGTGCGCATTGTGTTCGGGGACTATCCACCTTCGACACGATGCAGTGCGGTCTAAATCAGTTTAGTCGTATAAGTGCAGCCTCGATATTTTACGCCTCGGCCCTGCCGCCATTTGGGATCAGCATTCGGTGCGCCCGCGTCGGTGGGGGTAAGCGATACGTATCGTGGAGACCATATCCGTTCCGCAAGGCTCGTTCAGAGAACCAGCGAGACGACAGGAGTAAGAAGTGATTCAGCAGGAGTCGCGACTTAAGGTTGCCGATAACACCGGTGCTAAGGAAATCCTTACCATTCGTGTTCTTGGTGGCTCGAAGCGTCGCTACGCAAGCATTGGCGACACCATTGTCGCTACCGTCAAGGATGCAATTCCTGGCGGCAACGTGAAGAAGGGCGATGTCGTCAAGGCAGTCGTCGTTCGTACTAAGAAGGAAATCCGTCGTGCAGACGGTTCCTACATCAAGTTCGACGAGAACGCAGCAGTGATCTTGAAGAACGAAGGTGAACCACGCGGTACCCGTATTTTCGGCCCAGTGGGTCGTGAGCTTCGTGACAAGAAGTTCATGAAGATCGTATCCCTGGCTCCGGAGGTGCTGTAACCATGGGCGCAAAGATCAAGAAGGGTGACCTGGTTCAGGTCATCTCAGGCAAGGATCGTGGCTTGCAGGGCAAGGTCCTGAAGGTCATCACCGAATCCAACCGCGTGCTGGTTGAAGGCGTAAACCGCGTCACCAAGCACACCAAGGCTGGTCAGACCGAATCCGGTTCGACCACTGGCGGCATCTCGGTTGTTGAGGCTCCAGTGCACGTTTCTAACGTTGCAGTGGTTGACCCAGAGACCAAGAAGCCAACCCGCGTCGGCTTCCGCGAGGAAACCGTAGAAAAGAACGGCGTGTCCAAGACTGTACGCGTTCGTTTCGCCAAGGCTTCCGGAAAGGATCTGTAATGACTGAAGCAGCCACCAAGATCCAGCCACGTCTGAAGGCTAAGTACAACGCAGAGATCCGCCCTGCTATGCAGGAGCAGTTCAACTACGCAAACCCAATGCAGGTACCATCCCTGACCAAGGTTGTAGTTAACATGGGTGTCGGCGAAGCTGCCAAGGACTCGAAGCTCATTGAAGGCGCCGTTCGCGACCTGACCGCAATTACCGGTCAGAAGCCAGTGATCACCCGTGCCCGCAAGTCCATCGCACAGTTCAAGCTGCGCGAAGGCATGCCAATCGGTACGCACACCACCCTGCGTAACGACCGCATGTGGGAATTCGTTGATCGCCTGATCACCCTGGCACTGCCTCGTATCCGCGACTTCCGCGGCCTGAGCGACCGCCAGTTCGATGGCAATGGTAACTACACCTTCGGTCTGACCGAGCAGGCAATGTTCCATGAAATCGATGTGGACAAGATCGATCGCGTGCGCGGTATGGACATCACTGTGGTGACCACCGCCAAGACTGATGACGAAGGCCGTGCCTTGCTTAAGGCTCTGGGCTTCCCATTCAAGACCAACAACTAATCTCACTACGTTACAGGTCCGCTAAGGAAACCGTAACGAGGAAGGGCTGAAGCCCACATGTCTATGACAGATCCAGTCGCAGATATGCTGACTCGTCTGCGTAACGCTAACTCGGCATACCACGACACTGTGTCGATGCCGTCGAGCAAGCTTAAAGTACGCATTGCTAACATCCTGAAGGAACAGGGCTACATTGCCTCGTTCGAGGAAGTTGCAGCAGAAGTCGGCAAGACTCTGACTATCACTTTGAAGTACGGCCCATCGCGTGAGCGTTCAATCGCTGGCGTACGTCGTATCTCCAAGCCAGGTCTTCGCGTTTACGCAAAGTCCACCAACCTGCCTCACGTGCTCGGTGGTCTTGGCATCGCGATCCTGTCCACCTCCTCCGGTCTGCTTACTGACCGTCAGGCTGCAAAGAAGGGCGTGGGTGGGGAAGTCCTCGCCTACGTCTGGTAACGGGAAGGGAGAAACATACAATGTCACGTATTGGACGTCTTCCGATTACCGTTCCTGCCAACGTTGAATTGAACATCGACGGCCAGCAGGTCGCCGTTAAGGGCCCGAAGGGTGAACTTTCGATCACCGTTTCGGCTCCAATCACCGTTTCCAAGGACGAGAACACTGTTACCGTTGTTCGCCCGAACGATTCCCGCGAGGCTCGTTCGCTGCACGGTTTGACTCGCACCCTGATCAACAACATGATCATCGGTGTTACCGAGGGCTACGAGAAGAAGCTCGAAATCCACGGTACCGGTTACCGCGTACAGGCCAAGGGTGCTGAGCTGGAGCTTGCTCTGGGTTACTCGCACCCAGTGAAGGTTGCTGCCGTTGACGGCATCACCTTCTCGGTCGAGGGCAACAACAAGATCACCGTTGCTGGTATTGATAAGCAGCACGTCGGTGAAGTTGCCGCCAACATCCGCAAGCTGCGTAAGACCGAGCCTTACAAGGGCAAGGGTATTCGTTACGCTGGCGAGATCATCCGCCGCAAGGTCGGAAAGGCTGGTAAGTAATTATGGCTATCGGAATCAAGGGCAAGAGCAAGTCCGCTCAGCGCGGTCGTCGTCATCAGCGTTTGCGCAAGCACATCACTGGTACCACCGTTCGTCCACGCTTGGTTGTCAACCGCTCGGCTCGTCACATCTTCGTACAGATCGTAGACGACTCGCAGGGTATCACCCTGGCCAGCGCTTCGACCATGGAAGCGGATCTTCGCAACAGCGATGCCGACAAGACCGCCAAGGCTAAGCAGATTGGTGAGCTCGTTGCAGAGCGCGCCAAGGCTGCTGGCATCGAAGCAGTTGTCTTCGACCGCGGTGGCAACAAGTACCACGGTCGCGTGGCAGCTGTTGCTGACGGCGCACGTGAAGGTGGGCTGGCACTGTGAGCGAAGCTACTAACAAGAAGGAAACTCAGGTGTCTGAAGCTACTGAAGCAGTCGAGACTGCATCGGCTCCCGCTACCGAGAACGCTGGATCCCGCCGTGGCGAAGGCCGCGGTCGTGGTGAAGGTCGTGGACGTGGCGAAGGCCGCGGCCGTGGCCGTGACCAGAAGGATAGCCGCAACGAAGACAAGGACAAGTTCCTTGAGCGCGTTGTAGCAATCAACCGCGTCTCCAAGGTCGTCAAGGGTGGTCGTCGCTTCAGCTTCACCGCACTTGTCGTTGTTGGTGACGGCAACGGTATGGTTGGCGTTGGCTACGGTAAGGCCAAGGAAGTTCCTGCAGCTATCGCTAAGGGCGTTGAAGAGGCTAAGAAGTCCTTCTTCCGCGTTCCACGCGTTGGCACCACCATTCCACACCTGGTCAAGGGTGAGGCCGCCGCTGGCGTCGTCATGCTTCGCCCAGCTGCTCCTGGTACCGGTGTTATCGCCGGTGGTCCAGTGCGCGCCGTGTTGGAGTGCGCAGGCATCCACGACATCCTGTCGAAGTCGATGGGTTCTAGCAACCAGATCAACATCGTTCAGGGCACCATTGCTGCACTGAAGGCTCTTGAAGAGCCAGCAGCTGTTGCAGCTCGCCGCGGTCTTCCGCTGGACGAGGTTGCACCAGCAGCAATGCTGCGTCACATCCAGTCCCAGAAGGCAGGTGCTTAATCGATGGCTAAGAACATTGCTGTAAGCGATGCCAAGCTGGAAATCACCCAGATCAAGTCCATCATCGGTGGTAACCAGTCCCAGCGCGACGTTGTTCGCTCGTTGGGCCTGAAGCGCATCGGACAGACCGTTGTCCGCTCCGCTGACCCTGTGACTGTTGGTATGGTCAACAAGGTCCCACACCTGTTGAAGGTTGAGGAGGCGAAGTAGAGATGGCTGAAGAAAAAGCACTGAAGATTCACCACCTGCGCCCAGCTGAGGGTGCAAAGACTGCCAAGACCCGCGTTGGTCGTGGTGAAGGTTCTAAGGGTAAGACCGCAGGTCGCGGTACCAAGGGTACCAAGGCTCGTTACCAGGTGAAGGCAGGCTTCGCAGGTGGTCAGCTTCCGCTGCACATGCGTCTGCCAAAGCTGCGCGGCTTCAAGAACCCATTCCGCGTCGAGTTCCAAGTTGTAAACCTGGACAAGATCTCGGAATTGTTCCCAGAAGGTGGCGAAGTCACCGTAGAGGCACTGGTTGCCAAGGGCGCTGTTCGCAAGAACCAGCCTGTAAAGGTACTGGGCACCGGCGAGATCACGGTTAAGGTTGACGTGAAGGTTGACGCCTTCTCGACTTCTGCTTCCGAGAAGATCGCTGCTGCTGGCGGCTCGGCAAACACCCTCTAATTCAGGGTTAGCCTTTGAATGGTCCCGGTTCGTGTTGAGTAATCGACACGAACCGGGACCATTCTGCTATCGGCGAGAAACTTTCCAAGAACATAATCAATGCTTGGCTGATTAGGTCATTAGCATTTCTACCCATAAACATTTGCGACAATTTCGTGTGGCGTATTTGGCAGGATAGCAGTGTGGACGGCTAGAATCGTTAGGTCATAGGAAGTATCTCTTCCTAGGCTCAAGCACATACTTCAGGAGGACGCTTGTTCAGCGCCATAGCCCGAGTTTTTCGGACGCCTGATCTGCGCAACAAGTTGCTGTTCACGCTTGGGATCATTGCGATCTATCGTGTCGGTGTATTCATTCCCGCTCCGGGAATTGATTACAGCAACGTTCAGCAGTGTCTGGCAATGGGTGAAACCACCGGTGGACTTTATTCGTTCGTGAACCTGTTCAGTGGCGGCGCCCTGTTGCAGGTCTCCATCTTTGCAATGGGAATCATGCCGTACATTACGGCGTCCATCATTACCCAGTTGCTGCGTGTGGTGATCCCGCACTTTGAGACCTTGCACAAGGAAGGCCAAGCCGGGCAAGCCAAGCTGACGCAGTACACGCGTTACCTCACCATCGCCTTGGCGTTGCTGCAGGGAACCACCCTGGTGACACTGGCCCGTACCGGTAGCCTGTTCCCAAGCTGTTCCCTCCCACTGGTCCCAGATGACTCCTTGATTGTGATCCTGCTGATGGTCATCACCCTCACCGCAGGCACCGGCCTGATCATGTGGATGGGCGAGCTGATCACCGAACGCGGTATCGGCAATGGCATGTCCATCCTGATCTTCATCTCGATTGCTTCGGGCTTCCCATCCTCGATGGGTTCGATCCTGCAGGCGCAGGGTGTCATGACCTTCATCGGTGTGCTGCTCATCGGCGTGCTGATCGTTGGCCTCGTGGTCTTCGTGGAGCAGTCCCAGCGACGTATCCCGGTCCAGTACGCTAAGCGCACCGTGGGCCGGCGCACCGTAGGCGGCACGTCCACCTACATCCCGCTGAAGCTGAACATGGCCAACGTGATCCCCGTGATCTTCGCCAGCTCCATCTTGGCTCTGCCACAGATGCTGGTGCAGTTCAACCAGAATGACGATGGCACCTTGCCAGGCTGGGCCATGTGGTTGCAGGAGCACTCCTCAACCTCGTCGCCTTGGTACATGTTGGCGTACACGTTGATGATCATCGGCTTCGCCTACTTCTACGTTGCAATTACCTTCAACCCAGTTGAGGTCGCCGACAACATGAAGAAGTACGGTGGATTCATTCCAGGCATTCGCGCTGGACGTCCAACCGCCGAGTACCTTCAGTATGTGATTTCCCGAATTACCCTCCCGGGCGCGCTGTACCTCGCGTTCGTTGCGTTGATCCCACTGATTGCCTTCGTGCTGTTCAACGCTGACCAGAGCTTCCCATTTGGCGGAACATCGATCCTCATTATGGTTGGTGTGGGATTGGAAACCGTCAAGCAAATCAATGCTCAAATGCAGCAACGAAACTATGAAGGGCTACTGCGATGAGTCGACTGCTAATTATTGGACCTCCAGGTGCCGGCAAAGGCACCCAGGCCGTAAAGATCTCCGAGCGTTTGGAAATTGTTGCCATCTCCACCGGTGACATCTTCCGTGCCAACGTCAAGGGCGGCACCCCGCTCGGAATCGAAGCAAGCAAGTACATTGACAACGGTGACTTTGTACCTGATTCGGTAACCAACAACATGGTCGAGGATCGTCTGAACCAGGACGACGTCGCCAAGGGCTTCCTGCTCGATGGCTACCCACGCACCTCCGCCCAGGTTGATGCACTGGATGCCATGCTGGCCAACAAGGGCATCGCCTTGGACGCTGTACTGCAGCTGACCGCCGATGACGATGAACTGGTTGCCCGCCTGCTCAAGCGAGCAGAGATCGAAGGCCGCGCAGATGATACCGAAGAAGTCATCCGCCACCGCCTGAGCCTGTACAACGAAGAGACCCGTGTCGTTGTAGAACGCTATGAGGAACGCGGCATCGTGCGCAAGGTCGACGGCCTGGGCGCGATTGACGAGGTCACCGAGCGTGTACTGGCAGCGTTGAACGTCAACGCCTAGGCACCGTAGAGAACATCGCGCAGGGATCGTGCAGCAACGAAGACAGTTGCAGCGCGGTCCCTGCGCACTTTTGCACGGATCACCGTTAGCGCTGATCCACCACTGAACTAGGGGAATGACATTGGCTTTAGGACAGCCTCGTATCGAGTACAAATCCAACTCTGAAATCCTGAAGATGCGTCAGGCCGGACTGGTGCTGGCTGAGGCCTTGGATGAAGCCGTTGCGATGGCTCGCCCCGGCGTGACCACCGAAGCGATCAACAAGGTGTTCGGTAAGGTTCTGGAACGCAACAACGCGACCAGCAACTTCCTGGGCTACCACGGCTTCCCAGCGAACATCTGCGCCTCGGTCAACCACGAAGTGGTGCACGGCTTCCCTTCAGACTATGAGCTGAAGGACGGCGACGTGCTGAAGATCGACGGCGGCGCCATCGTTGATGGCTGGCACTCCGACTCGGCACGCACCGTACTGATCGGCAAAAACATCGACCCAGCCGACCAGCGCCTGAGCGACATTACAGAGCAGGCCATGTGGGCCGGCATTGCTGCCGCGGCCAACGCGCGCTTCATTGGCCAGATCGGACAGGCCATCGATGACTTCGTCACCAGCCAGCCTGGCGATGAACTGGGCATCCTGGAAGACTACTGTGGCCACGGCATCGGCTCGGCCATGCACATGGCGCCAGATGTCCTGAACTACAACTCTGGGCACCGTGGACCACGCATCAAGCCGGGCATGGCCTTGGCCATCGAACCAATGCTGGTGCGCGGCGGTATCGAGACCTCGGTGCTGGAAGATGACTGGACCGTTGTCACCAACGATAAGTCCAACGCCTCGCAGTGGGAGCACACCGTGGCCTTCCATCTGGGCGGCATCTGGGTGCTCTCGGCACACGATGGGGGAGAGGCCGGACTGGCTCCCTTCGGTGTGACCCCATCGCCAATCAAGGCATAACAGAGTACTTCAATGAACAGATCCGGCACGCTGACAACCAGTTGCGTGCTGGATCTAACATTTTTAGATCAGTGAACGATTGGCACTGAGCGCTTCGATGGCGTATTGTTGACTGTTGGTTCGTGATTTAAGTGTGCCCAAAACTCCATGTTTTGAAATCACCGTTCATGAGCCAGAACCAATTACTTGTTGGTGAAAATTGCCAACAAAAAAAGTTAGCGGGGAAAATGGGCAAGAAGGAAGGCGTCATCCAGGTAGAGGGCACCGTCTCAGAGGCACTGCCGAACGCGATGTTCCGCGTGGAGCTGCCGAATGGACACGTAGTGCTCGCCACTATCTCGGGTAAGATGCGTCAGCACTACATTCGAATCCTCCCAGAGGACCGAGTGCAGGTTGAAATGAGCCCATACGATCTCAACCGAGGTCGTATCGTTTACCGCTACAAGTAAATCTGCAGACTCAAGACATTCTCAGCGAGCGAGATTACCGCAAGGTTTTCTCGATCGCTGAATGATTGTTCTGGGCCCCGCTTATTTACTGCTCCACATTTAACTGCAACCGCATAGAGGAGTAAACCGTTGAAGGTTAACCCTAGCGTGAAGCCGATCTGCGACAAGTGCAAGGTAATTCGCCGCAATGGTCGCGTCATGGTGATCTGCGAGAACCCACGCCACAAGCAGCGTCAGGGCTAATTCCGTTTTTACGGGATTCCCACGCGTAGTCAATTAGGCAGTATCAGCTAGGACTTTTGTCCTGGTGTACCCCCGGATTCGGAGGCCGGGGCCGTGAGAGATCACGGAAGGTACTGCTCCAGACCTCCGTTCGTTGAAAGGTAGCCACTTGGCTCGTTTAGCAGGCGTGGACATTCCACGCGAGAAGCGCGTAATCATCGCGCTGACTTACATCTACGGCGTGGGTAAGACCCGTGCAGAAGAGACCATCGCAGCGACCGGCATCAGCCCGGACACTCGCGTCAAGGATCTCACCGATGACCAGCTCGTGCAGTTGCGCGACTTCGTCGAAGGCACTTACAAGGTAGAAGGTGACCTGCGCCGTGAGGTTCAGGCTGACATCCGCCGTAAGGTCGAAATCGGATCCTACGAAGGTATTCGTCACCGTAAGGGCCTGCCGGTCCGCGGTCAGCGCACCAAGACCAACGCACGTACCCGCAAGGGCCCGAAGCGTACCGTCGCAGGTAAGAAGAAGACTCGCTAAATCTTAGCGATCTAACTCAAATACTTTTTTCGTAGGAGAAGAAATGCCCCCAAAGACTCGTGGAGCGGTACGTAAGCCGCGTCGCAAGGACAAAAAGAATATTGCGCAGGGACAGGCGCATATCAAGAGCACCTTCAACAACACCATCGTATCGATCACCGATCCGACTGGCGCTGTTATCTCGTGGGCTTCGGCCGGCGAGGTAGGCATGAAGGGCTCGCGTAAGTCGACCCCATACGCTGCCCAGATGGCTGCTGAAGCTGCTGCAAAGCGCGCTCAGGAGCACGGCATGCGCAAGGTTGACGTTTTCGTCAAGGGCCCGGGCTCGGGACGCGAAACCGCGATCCGTTCGCTGCAGGCTGCTGGCCTTGAGGTTGGATCCATCCAGGATGTTTCCCCAAGCGCTCACAACGGTTGCCGCCCATCAAAGCGTCGCCGCGTCTAATTGATTCGCTAGGCTAAGCCTAAGAAGTCACCGAAGCATTCAACTGAGTGCTCCGGTGGCTATCTTGGACCCATCGCCTGCAAAAGACGAACGGCCACCTAAGGCTACCGTCGTTTCCACCCCCGTGAGGCGTCATATAGCGGACGCTCGCTGAAAGGAAATGTAAGTGCTCATTACGCAGCGCCCAACCCTGACCGAAGAAGTAGTTGCCGAAAACCGCTCCCGGTTCGTCATTGAACCACTGGAGCCAGGCTTTGGTTACACCCTGGGTAACTCGCTTCGCCGTACCCTGCTCTCCTCGATCCCTGGTGCATCTGTCACCAGTGTTCGAATTGACGGAGTACTGCACGAGTTCACCACCGTAGCCGGTGTCAAGGAAGACGTTACCGAACTGGTCTTGAACATCAAGAACCTGTCGGTCTCTTCCGAGCACGACGAGCCAGTCGTTGCCTACCTGCGCAAGCAGGGCCCAGGCATCGTTACTGCAGCGGACATCACCCCGCCAGCCGGTGTGGAGTTCCACAACCCTGATCTGCACATTGCAACCCTGAACGCCAATGGCAAGTTCGATATGGAACTGACCATTGAGCGTGGACGTGGCTATGTGTCTGCCGCTCAGAACAAGAACATTGACGGTGAGCTCGGTCGCATCCCTGTGGATTCGATCTACTCCCCAGTTCTGAAGGTAACTTTCCGCGTGGAAGCTACCCGTGTTGAGCAGCGCACTGACTTCGATCGCTTGATCGTTGACGTGGAGACCAAGGAATCGATCACCCCGCGCGATGCAGTTGCATCCGCAGGTACCACCTTGGTTGAACTGTTCGGCTTGTTCCGCGAGCTGAACACCGCAGCTGAAGGTATCGAAATCGGCCCATCGCCAACGGACGCAGCCATGGCTGCTGACATGGCACTGCCGATCGAGGATCTGGAACTGACCGTTCGTTCGTACAACTGCTTGAAGCGTGAGGGCATCCACTCTGTGGGTGAACTCGTTACCCGCTCCGAGGCAGACTTGATGGACATCCGTAACTTCGGTGCGAAGTCCATTGACGAAGTCAAGGCCAAGCTGGTTGAACTGGGTCTGGCCCTGAAGGATTCCCCTCCAGGCTTTGATCTGGCCGCTCGTAGCGCCATCGAAGATGGCGACGATTACGACGAGGGTCTGTAAAGACTCGCGTCTAGCGACACACTACTTCATCCGCTTACACGATAAGTTTCGTGCAGGACGGGTTATTCATCTAGGAGAACCACAATGCCTACCCCTACCAAGGGTCCGCGTCTCGGCGGCAGTGCAGCACATGAGCGACTGATTTTCGCTAACATGTCGGCACAGCTCTTCGAGAACAAGAAGATCACCACCACCCTGACCCGCGCCAAGCGTCTGCGTCCACACGCAGAGCGCCTGATCACCTTCGCAAAGCGCGGAGACCTGGCATCGCGTCGCCGCGTTCAGGCCGTCATCGCTTCGCGTTCGCGCACCAACAAGTCGATCGTTCACGAACTGTTCGAGAACATCGCACCAGCAATGGCAAACCGCGAGGGTGGCTACACCCGCATCACCAAGATTGGTAACCGCAAGGGCGACAACGCTCCTATGGCTGTTATCGAGCTCGTGATGGAGCCAGTTTCGCCAAAGCAGGCTGTCGTCAAGGAAGCCACCAAGGCTGCCGAGAAGGCTGCTGAAGCACCAGAGGCAGAGGCCACCGAAGAGGCATAAGCCCCCTTCGAGCTGAAGCTCGCACCCTAAGCGGTGATAAAAAGATTCCCGTTGAATCCGAAAGGATCCAACGGGAATCTTTTTGCTTTAAAAAGCTATGTGCGGGGGAGTAGGAACCTCAGCCCTAGCTGAAGCTATCCATACCGGGGCAGGCCTCATCCAAATAGGCCGTGGCCTCTGAAGCTTCATCGGTATCCAGGGCAAAGATTTTTTCAGAGATCTCTGTGGCGTTAGCGCTGGTGCCCTGAGCCATAAGCTGGGAGACTTCTTGATTCTGCTGGGAAGCTGCATTCAATGCGTCAACAAATTTCTTGTCTTTGCTTTGGGAAGCCGCGTCAACCAGAATTGCACCGAACTCATCCATGATCTTCGCGTAGTCTTTGGTCTCTCCGGAGATCAGCTGCTCGCTGACATCATCTGCTTTCTGCTGCAGGTCTTTCTCGGCTACCTGGACGCTGATGAACGAGCAGGTGTCCTCGGTGTTCAGTTTTCCCGAGGAGCAGCCGGTGATAACTGTGGCGGCCAGCGTCAGAACTGCGGCGCTTGCAGCAATTTTCTTGAGCATGTAGTTCCTTGCGTAGAGATGATCGAGTGACGATAGGATTTCAAAGCCTTGTCAACATGGATTTAAGCCTACACAAGCAGGGTACTTAGATCTTGTCTTAGCGCCAGAAGCCAGGTTGTCGAGTCTTAAAAGGGAGCGACCCCCGCCGGATCCAGAGATTCAGCAGGGGCCACCGGAAAGAGCACCAGATGATTAGTCAGTGCGCCCACAGAATTTCGGTATCAAGGATTTAGCCGAAGGGGTCAATGTCTGGGCAAGCGGTATCCAAGTACGCCGTCTTTTCTTTGGTTTCTGCAGTATCAAGTTCTTGAATCTTGGTGGACTTTTCCTGCAGATCAAGGCTGTCATCACTCATCAGATCAACCATCTTGTTGGTCTGTTCAACGGAGGCATTCAGAGCATCGGTGAGCTTGCTGTCTTCCGTCTTAGCAGCGGCATGTTCCATCAAGGAAGTGAACTCGCCAACTGAGGATTTCAGTCCTTCGGTATCTCCGGAGAGCATTTTTGTCCCGGCAGCTTGCATCTTTTCTTTCAAGCCCTTTTCTTTGGCCTGGTCATTGATGTAGGTGCAGGTCTCTTCGGTGGACATTTTCGAGGAACCGCAGCCAGTCATGACTGTGGCCGTCAGCGCGAGTACTGCCGCAGAGGTGGCAATCTTCTTAAACAACATTTTCTCCTTGCGTAGTGATGATGAGTGTCGACGATGCTGTTGGACACCTGCTCTCAGGTATTACTCTACACAAGGTAGTTATTGGGTTACGCGCTCATGAAGTGATCTCAGGATTCGGCGGGGAGTACAAAATAGGCGGGGCAGGCAGGCGCGAAGTATTCAGCTACATCGGGAGACTTAATATTTGGCTTAGCCATTTCACTGAATCGCGACCCGAGTTTGACGAAGCACCTGTAGGTATCTAGGGCAAAGAAATAGCTCCACACGATCTTTGAACAAGCACGTGTGGAACCATTAGAATTTTGGAAACGGAATTGCCAGTTGGCCGAGCCGCTACTGGCCCAATTCTGCTAGGCCTGGGCACGCCGTATCCAAGTAGGCCATTTTCTCGGAGTTCTCAGCTGGGCCGGCGTTTTGAATCTTCGAGGTTTTCTCCATCAAAGTCAGTCCTTTGTCTGTCATGATCTCAATCATTTGATTGTTCTGGTCAATTGAGACTTGTAGCGCCTGCGCCAACTTCTCATCCTCGGTCTTGTCTGCGGCCTCTTGCAAGGAAGCGGAAACTTCATCCATCGCCGACTTGAAGTTCTCGTTGTTTCCATTGAGTACATCTTGCACGGCACCTTCGGTTTTCTCGGTGAGGCTCAAGTCCTTGGCCTTGTCGAGAAGCAATGTGCAAGTTTCTTCAGTGGACAGTTTTCCCGACGCGCATCCGGTCAGTGTTGAGAGTCCAAGGGCAATGACTGCTGCTGTCACGCCTATTTTCTTGAGCATGTGTTCCTCAGGTAGTGATGATGGGGGCCAACGGTCGTAGTGGCTGCTGGCTGCTGATCTTTACTCTACATGTGGCAGTTATCGAGTTTTTGATGTGGTCAGCTTCGCCAATTAGTCCGTTGTAGAGGAAATCACCAGGGCAACGAGGAGGGCCGCTGAAGCTCCGGTGGTAACGGCTGCCGAGGAAGGCATAAATTTACTGCGATCTGAAGCTCGAACCCGAAGCCGTGAAACACAGATTTCTTTAGAGCCCGACGGGATCTTAATGCATTACGCTGCGGAGCTAGAGGAGTGGATGGGCTGAACCCATGCGTTTGGAAACTTCCTGTTTCTTTTCTGAGGCAGCGCTCAGGGTTTCAACGTCCTGGTGGTGCTTGGCTTTTCTGGAGTTGAAATGCTCGCTAACATCACCGGCAATTGTCGGGCGCCGTTCTCGGCGATCTTGTCGTTGACGAATGAACAGGTTGCTTCGGCCTTCAGTTTTGACGAGGAGACCGGTGGCAATCGCGGCGGCCTGCGTCAGCACAGTGGCGCTAGTATCATCCTTCGCGAGCATTTAGATCCTTGCGCAGAGATGATCGAGTGACAGTGGATTCGAAAGCCTTGTTGACCTTGTTTTAGGCCTACAGGAGCGCGAGTCGTCACACGCGTTCCAGAGATTTGAACCAGCGGTGCGGCTCTAGTCCTATCGCGCAAACGACTAAGTTCATGAGCGGGTTTACTGATCATCCGGATCTGGATTCATAATTGATCCGGGGCACTGGCTTTCGATGTATGGCATGGCATCAACATCTAGCTGGCTCTTGAGTTTTTGCATCTCTGTGGCCAAGGCAGGATCGTCGATTGAATGAGATTCGAGGACTTCTTTGATCATTTGGTAGTCATTGATTTGGGTAAGTAGCGCAGCTCGCATGCTGCTATCACCTGTTTGGTTGGCAGCTTCTTCAAAAATGACAATCGTCGTTTCCAAAAATTCGATCATGGGCTGCGTATTCCTTGCCATCACCGCCATATCCGCCAAGGCACGCTCTTGTTGACTGTTGTGCTGGGCCCCCAGCTCGTCGAGCAGGGCACAGGTTTCGCTGATTGATAATTTTGATTCGTCGATGGGCTGGTTCGTCTCGTTGGTCGAAACAGCGGTTGCAGTGCACGCACTGAAACTAGCCATGCAGGCCAAGGGCAGAAGAACTGTGAGTACGACTTTCCTCAACATGATGATTCCTTTGAATAGAGCCGATGCTGTGGTGATGCGGAGGGTTGTCGGGGGAATGGACTCAGAGTACAAGCGATAGAAAATTCTGTTTTTAGGCATGTGGAAAAGTCCGTGAGTCAGAGCACCGGATTCGACGGTTGGCAAGATCCTTACGCATAATTGGAAGTATGAGCACGCAGCCTGACATCATTGATCCATTGGGAACTTCCGCGCTGGGGAGCACCGAAAGCCCCGCATGGATTCGCATGCAGATGATGCTCAGCTATGACGGTGCCGCCTACAGTGGCTGGGCTCGCCAGCCCAATGTTCTCGGAGTCCAGCAGCTCGTCGAAGAAGCGCTGGAAATGATGATCCGCCGCCGTGTGCGAGTAGTTGTCGCCGGGCGCACCGATGCTGGAGTGCACGCGCGCCGACAGGTGGTCCACTTCGACCTGACGCAAGAGGAATACGACGGCCTGCCACGCAAGGCCTCCTTGGAACCTGGCCCAGCACTAGTTCGCCGCATCAATGGCATTTTGGGTCGGCAAGATGGTGCCGTCTGGGTCCACGAAGCTAAGCGTGCTCCCAAAGGATTTGATGCACGCTTCTCTGCTCTAGCACGTCGGTACTCCTACCGCATTGCCGATGGCCAGCATCGTTGGGATCCACTGACCCGACATCTGACCACATGGCACCGTGAAGAGCTCGATGTAGATGCCATGAACCGTGAAGCGCAGTCGGTACTAGGGCGCCACGACTTCCTGACGTACTGCAAGCCACGCCCGCATGCGACAACCATTCGTACATTGCAGGAGTTCACCTTTACCCGTGGCGAGGATGGATTGATCCTTGCTCATCTGAAAGCCGATGCGTTCTGCCACAACATGGTTCGCGCGCTCATCGGCGCAGCCATGATGGTGGGGGACGGCCGTGAACAACCAGGCTTCTTGGCAACTCGTTTGCAACAGATGGTCCGTGATTCAAAGACCAAGCTCTCGCATCCGCGCGCCCTGGTTCTTGAAGAGGTCTATTACCCAGAAGCCGAAGAACTGGCTGCCCGAGCTTTGCAGACCCGGGCGTTGCGCAGTGAAGATGACGTAGAAGAATCGTCGACTGAGGGCTAAAGCATCAAGAATCCCCGGGATCTTAAGGGTGTTGTTGCTCACGACCCGGATGCTTTTTTGGTCGGAAACACTTTAATCCGCTAAACTTTTATGAGTTGTGTATGTCCACGTTCGACACTACACACCCAAGCGTGACGGCTTAGTTGCATAGTCGCTGGTCTGCTGGGTGTGCGAACACTATATGGACGGCCGGTTATCATCAGTCCTCACCTGGCGTACTGGTCTAAACACAAGAACAACACGACAGTGCCTGTCACTGGGGGATCTCACCGCCTTCAGCCAAGCGACTGTTTGACCAGAAACGAATCAACGTAAGGCAATTACTGTGCGTACGTACACCCCAAAGCCGGCTGACCAGACTCGTCAGTGGTTTGTCATTGACGCCACCGATGTAGTACTCGGCCGTCTCGCCGTCCAGGCCGCAACCTTGCTGCGCGGCAAGCACAAGCCAACCTTCGCTGCACACATGGACATGGGCGACCATGTAATCATCATCAATGCAGAAAAGGTTGCACTGACCGGTAAGAAGCTTGAGAACAAGCGCGCTTACCGCCACTCCGGTTTCCCAGGTGGCCTGAAGAGCATCAACTATGCAGATCTGCTGGAGAAGAACCCAGTTCTGGCTGTTGAGAAGGCTATCAAGGGCATGCTGCCAAAGAACAAGCTGTCTGCTGCTCAGCTCTCGAAGCTGAAGGTATACCGCGGCGCCGAGCACCCACACGCTGCTCAGTCGCCAAAGGCACTGGAAATCACCCAGGTCGCTCAGTAGTCCTGGCCCCGAGAAGAAATACTTAATAGGAGATTATCGTGGCTCAGAACGCTGAAGAAACCACTGAATTCGAAGGCGAGACCCCTTCGACTTACACCACCGAGACCTCTGCTTCGGCCGTAGTTGCCGAAACCGAGCGCGCTCCGCTGACCGTTCCAGGTGCAGCAGTTGGCCGTCGCAAGCAGGCTATCGCCCGCGTTCGCCTGGTACCAGGTACCGGCAAGTGGACCGTTAACGGTCGCACCCTGGAGAACTTCTTCCCTAACAAGCTGCACCAGCAGGACGTCAACGAGCCTTTCAAGATCCTTGGTCTTGAGGGTGCTTACGACGTTATCGCTCGTATCAACGGTGGCGGCATTTCCGGCCAGGCCGGTGCACTGCGTTTGGGTATCGCTCGCTCGCTGAACGAGATCGATCGCGATGCAAACCGCGCAACCCTGAAGAAGGCTGGCTACTTGACTCGTGACGCACGCGTCATCGAGCGCAAGAAGGCTGGTCTGAAGAAGGCACGTAAGGCTTCGCAGTTCTCGAAGCGCTAAACCTTACTTCAAGGTCTTGTCCGAAGGCCCCAACTACCCGCAAGGGATGTTGGGGCCTTCGGCCGTTAACCAGGTCTTCTCAAGGTCAGTATTAATCTTTTCTCATTCCACACCTGTCGCACGGCTTCAACGAGGATAAATCGAAGTAGAGGGCATATGATGGGAAACGATGGCAAGATTATTTGGGACCGATGGGGTCCGAGGAAAAGCAAACGAACTGTTAACTCCCGAGTTAGCGCTGGAACTGGCGCAGGCAGCCTCTGTGGTGCTGGGCTTGAGTCAACCAGAGGACGGGTACAAGCCTGTAGCGGTGGTGGCTAAAGACCCACGGATCAGCGGTGACTTCCTGTCCGCGGCAATTGAGGCTGGCCTCGCCGCCTCAGGTGTGGATGTCATGGACGCAGGCACGCTGCCCACTCCTGCAGCGGCCTTTTTGGTCGGAGACCTGAACGCTGATTTCGGTGTCATGATCTCCGCCTCGCACAACGCGGCTCCGGATAACGGTATTAAGTTCTTGGCTCGCGGCGGCAAGAAGCTTGATGACTCTTTGGAAGATGCTATTGAAGCGTGCCTGAAGATGCCCAAGCCTCGCCCTACCGGCGGCGAAGTTGGTCGCGTTGCGCGGTTCGCTGACGCCGAGGACCGCTACATCATGCACCTACTCCAGGCCTTGCCTAACCGCATCGACGGTTTGAAGGTCGTCTTGGACTGCGCCCACGGTGCAGCATCCGGTTGCTCCCCAGAAGTTTTCAAGGCTGCCGGCGCAGACGTTATCGTCATTGGTGCAGACCCAGATGGCATCAACATCAATGATGGCTACGGCTCCACTCATTTGGAGAAGCTGCAGGCCGCCGTGCTGGAGCACCACGCGGACCTGGGCATCGCGCACGATGGCGATGCAGACCGCTGCCTCGCCGTCGACCATGAAGGCTCCATCATTGATGGTGACCAGATCATGGCCATTATGGCACTGGATATGAAGGACCGCGGTGAGCTGAAGGACAATACCCTCGTCGCCACCGTGATGAGCAACCTCGGCTTGAAGCTGGCCATGGAAGCTGCAGGGATCAACCTGAAGCAGACCGGTGTTGGTGACCGCTACGTACTTGAAGGAATGAACGAAGGAAACTACTCGCTGGGCGGCGAGCAGTCAGGCCACGTGATCTTCTCCAAGCACGCAACCACCGGTGACGGTGTACTGACCGGTCTGATGATCGCAGCTCGTGTGAAGGCCACCGGAAAGACCCTGAAGGAACTCGCTTCGGTGCTGACCGTGCTGCCGCAGGTGCTGATCAACGTCCGCGGAGTCGACAAAGCCGCTGCCCCCGACTGTGAGCCACTGCAGCTGGATATCGCAGCCGCTGAAGCCCGTCTGGGTTCCACCGGCCGAGTGCTGTTGCGTCCATCGGGTACCGAGCCAGTGGTCCGCGTGATGGTGGAAGCCGCCACGCACGACCAGGCCCAAGCTGAGGCTGAGGCCCTTGCTGCCTCGGTCAAGGAGCACCTCTCCCTGTAATTCAGCTGGCGTTCAGCAACTAGTATGTAAATATCGAGAAAACTCACACCCCCGTACTGTGTTCTGCACACGAACACACTACGGGGGTGTGGCATGCTAACTAATAGAAACAGACATCGATTCGTGTTCTCGGAGAGAAGGACTTTCGTGACTCTACGCATCAGCGTGATCGGCACCGGCTACCTCGGTGCAACCCATGCCGCCTGCATGGCAGAACTGGGCTATGAAGTCATTGGCGTCGATGTGGACAAGGCCAAGCTGGAAGCTCTCGCGGCCGGCATTCTGCCGTTCCATGAACCTGGCCTGCCGGAACTGCTGCGCAAGCATGTCACCTCCGGACGCCTGCGTTTCACGGACGACTACGAAGACGTAGGCGCCAATGCAGATATTCACTTCATTACCGTTGGTACCCCTCAGCGCGCTGACTCGCAGTCCGCCGATATGTCCTACGTGGACGGGGCTGTTGACTCATTACTTCAATACATCACCGGTGATGCCTTGATTGTCGGTAAGTCGACCGTGCCAGTAGGCACGGCCCGGCGACTAAGTGAAAAGATTGCGCAAGACGCTAAGTCGGGAAGCTCCATCGCGCTGGCCTGGAATCCAGAATTCCTGCGTGAAGGATTCGCGGTCAAAGATACGCTGAGCCCGGACCGACTGGTCTATGGCCTGGACAATGAACGAGGCCTGGAATTGCTGCGTGAAGTCTACGCACCAGTGCTGGCCCAGGGCATCCCAGAAATTGTCACGGACCTTGAAACCTCAGAGCTGGTGAAGGTTGCAGCCAACGCGTTCCTGGCTACCAAGATTTCGTTCATCAATGCCTTCGCCGAGGTGACCGAAACCGTGGGGGGTGACATCAAGACCCTGGCTGATGCTATCGGCCACGATAAGCGCATTGGGCGTCGATTCCTCAATGCTGGCGTGGGCTTTGGCGGTGGATGCCTACCAAAGGATATCCGTGCCCTCCAGGCGCGCGTGAGCGAGTTGGGGCTGACCCAGACCATGGGCTTCCTTGCAGAGGTAGACCAGATCAATCTGCGCCGTCGTGACCGCGTGGTCTCGTTGGCTTCCAACATGCTGGGCAACGACCTGGCTGGTAAGCACATCTGCGTCTTAGGCGTGACCTTCAAGCCCGACAGCGATGATGTCCGAGATTCCCCGGCTCTGGATATTGCGGTGCGCCTGTACAATGCAGGTGCTGAAGTCTCGGTGTATGACCCCGAGGGCAATGCCAACGCAGCAGGACGCTTCCCGCGCCTGAACTACGTCGACTCCCACAGGGAAGCCGCTCGCAATGCCGACCTGACCTTGGTGCTGACCGAGTGGCAGGAATTCCGCGACCTGGACCCCAATGAGTTGGGTGAGGTGGTCGCATCCAAGATGCTCATTGACGGTCGCAACGTCCTTGACCGTCCGGCCTGGCGCAAGCAGGGCTGGGTCATGACCGGTCCGGGCGAGTACTTTGAGCTCAACGACAACTAAATAGTTTTTGCTCTCGCTTCTGAGATACACAGCAGCGTGCTCCGCTACCAATAGGTGGCGGAGCACGCTGCTTTTATCAAGGGAGCCTAGTTTTTCGCAGAAGCGGCCACAGTATGAGGACTGGATCCAGCCGCTGCAGTGACAAATTCTCCGCGCACTACGCGGGCGATCACTTCTGTTAGCAAGTCCACGCCAGCGAGCATGTCATCATCTTTGGTCAGTTCACGTTCGTTGTGACTAATGCCTTCGACGCTGGGGACAAACAACATGATGGTTGGGACGATGTCTTTCATGTTCGTTGAATCGTGTCCGGCAAGAGTCCGGACAACTCCGTGGCTCAGGCCCAACGCTTCGGCAGATGCGGCGGCCAGCTCCAAGCCTGCCCGGTCATATTCCTTGGCGCCCCACACGTGTTCCGCACCTTGTTCGATGCGCACATTGGCCATCTTTTCAATTTTGGCAATGCGGGCATGCAAATCAGCATCTGCAGCAGCCAATACGTCAGGATCGGTGGAGCGCAGATCAATGAGCAGGTTCACCCGGCTTGCCACCACCACGGGAGAATTGGGGAAGACATTGAACTCGCCGCAGGAGGTGATGACCATATGGTCTTCGGTGGAATGCTCCAGAGCAATTTCACGGGCCGCCACGACTAGTGCGGATGCGCCCAACAATGCGTCTTGGCGATCCGCGATAACGGTCGCACCGGTGTGTGCCTGATCGCCGTGCACCACGAACTCGTACTTGTTGGCGCCCCACGTTGACTCGACCAGCCCAATGCTCAGACCTTGGTCTTCCATGGAGCGTCCCTGCTCAATGTGGATCTCCACGTAGGCGGCAACAGGCAATTCAAAGTCGCCAATGGTCCCGATGGATTCAAGGGCTTCGCGCACCGTGATCCCGGAGGGGTCTTTGGTTTCAAGCACCTGATCAGCGTGTAGCTTGCCGGTGTATACGGAGCTACCCATCATTGAAGGTTTGAATCGGCAGCCTTCCTCGTTAAACCAATTGATCACCACTATATTGAATTGCGCGGCGGCCAAGCCTTCGGAGGTGTCTTCCAATTGCTTTTTGACCCGCAAGGCAGCGTGAGCTCCCGCAAGCACGCCATAGGCGCCATCAAAGCGTCCGCCCAAGGGCTGTGAATCGAGGTGGGATCCCACGGCAATCCAAGGCGCACCGGGCACTAGCTCCAGTAGCGAATATTGGTTGCCTACTGCGTCATAGCGCACGCAGAAGCCATGGCCCTCAGCTAAGCCGCGGAACCAGTTGCGGTTTTGTCCATCAGCAACCGTGGCTGCTTGTCTGTCGACTCCGCCGCCGGGGGTCGCGCCGTTTTCACTCATTGACCGAAAATCGTTCAGAAACGAGTTTGCGAGGTTATTCATCTTCTCTCCTGAATGGCTTCTTGATTTGAGCTAGAGCGCGGCGGCTGAATGTTCAGCACGCACTGACTGAAATGTTGGCTGCCCACCGACGTATGTGGCGATAACCTGAATGCTGGCGATTTCTTCGGACTGCAACGGCGAAGCGTTCAACACGACAAAGTCAGCGAGCTTGCCACGGGCGAGCGAACCACGGTCGTGGAACTGGCCGGTGGCCTGGGCTGCATTGACCGTATACAAGCGAAGGGCCTCCAAGGGGGAGAGACATTCCTCGCTCCCGCCCAGGATCTTGCCTTGCTCGGTTCGGCGATTCACCGCCGAGGCCACTGCCCGCAGGACGTTATTGTCGGCCACAGGCAAGTCTGAGCTACCGGCAACAAGAACACCGGCATCAAGCAGGGACTGGCCACGGTACAGCCAGCCCTCGCGCTCGGGGCCAACGAGGTTGGCGAACTGGTCGCCCAGCGGTTCAATGAACGATGCCTGCGGTGTGACCGCTATCTGGTGCCGCGCAACGGTTTTCACTTGATCTGGGCGAGCAATGCCAAAGTGTTCAATGCGGTTGGGCAGGGCGTTGCGGCCGTATTTTTCTTGCAGTTCGCCGATGATGTCCAAAGACAGGTCAATGGCCGCGTCGCCGATGGCATGCAGCGCTACCGGCCAACCGGCACGGTAGGCGGCCGAAATCTTTTCACGGTAGCTCTGAGCATCATCGAGCAAGTAGCCGGTGTTGTGGTGGTGCCCGCAGTAGTTCTCGGTGACTGCGGCGGTAGCGCCCAAAAGCGAGCCATCCATGAATACCTTGACCGGTCCAAGGGAGAGCTGTTCGTTGCCGAATCCTGCACCCAAACCCAAATCCAAGCCGAGGCTAGCGCCGGTTCCATGTGCGTCTGAACTGTGGGATTCTTGCGGACGTAGGGCATCCAGGGTTGGCATGAGCTGTGCCCGGGCGTGCAGTTTTCCGTGGGCTAAGGCCTTCTGGTAGGCGGTAACTTCCACGGGGGAGTGACCGATCCAGCCGCCACCGACGCCGGCTTCGGTAAAGGAGGTGATACCTTCGGCGGCGTAGCGTCGTGTTGCGGCGTCAAGGGCACTCTCAATTTGCTCTACGGAGTAGGGCAGGAGCATCTTTTGAATGATCCCTTGCGCTTCTTCTTCCACGAGGCCTGTGGGCAAACCGCGGGCGTCACGCACCACGGCACCTCCCGTGGGGTCGTTAAAGCCGGGGTCTAGCACTCCGGCCAGTCGAAGCGTGGCGGTATTGGTTATGGAGGCGTGGCCTGAAATGTGGCGAAGATACAGTGGCCTGTCGCCGGTAATTTCGTCGAGGCGTTGAATATCAGGGAACTGTCCGTTGTGATGTTTGTGATTGAACCCGGTGCCGTTCAACCAGCGACTTGGAAAGGCTGAGAGCCTGTCCATCTCCGCTTCGAGCAAGGCATAAAGTTCATCAAGCCCTCGGGCTTCAGACAGATCAAGCGCGGCAAGTCCCAGACCCCACCACGTGGTGTGGCAGTGGGCGTCGATGAATCCTGGAGTAATGGTGTTCTCGCCGAAGTCTTCAGTCCGAAGGGCTGTGCAACCGGTCAGGTCATCATCAAATCCCACGATTCGTCCCGAGATGATGCCCATTTGTCTGGCAACTGGGTAGCTCTCATCAAGAGTAAGAATATTTGTTGCCCGGATTAGCAGATCGAGTTTCACGATGACGCTTCCGTTCCGATAAGTACAGATTCATGGGCTACGGTCCCCGGTCCCATGGTGGCGGGGTCAGTTTTCAGATGGAGCACAGCGGGCAGGCCGCTACCCAGTGCGCGTTCCAGTGCAGGAGCGAACTGATCAGTGGTGGTGACAAATTCTCCATGGCCGCCGAAGGACTGGATCCATTGAGCGAAATTGGGATTTTCCATCGACGTCCCAGAAGGGCGGTGAGGGTATTTGTGTTGCTGATGATCAACAATTGTTCCGAAGATCCCGTTATCGACAACAACTATGAGCGGGCTCCCGCCATGCGCAAAGGAAACAGCGAGCTCTTGAGCATTCATGAAGAAGTCCCCGTCGCCGCAAACCGCCACAACGTGACGCTTGGGGAACATGATGCTGGCAGCTACGGCCGCCGGAACGGACAGGCCCATGGCGCCATTTCTTGGCCCAACCAGAGTTTTGGGCTGGTGGTGGGAAAGGTACCGGTGACCCCACAATGTGGCGTTGCCTGCCCCGTAGGTAATAATTGCATCATCGTTGAGAGTTCGCTCTAAAGCCTCAAAGGCGATGCCTAAATCAACACCTTCACCGCCGTCGGCGCCTGGACGGGAGAAGGCCAATTGAGCTGCGCGCAGTCCTTGAAGCCACTGTTCATCCCGAGTACCGCGAACGCTCTTGGTCGCTGGCAAGGATTGCGTAAAGGCTCTGGCCGAAGTGTGAAGATGTGCGTCAACGCGCCCGGCATGACCCACCAGCTCAGCGTCCGAGGAGATGATGATAGTTGGTGTCTCCAGGGCCAGCTGGTAACCCTCCGAAAGCACATCGGCGCGCGTGCAGCCGACAAAGATCAGGAGATCTGCATCGGCAATAGCGGCAACAGCGCTGTCCGCGCGTCCATAGCCCAACCACCCAGCGTACGCCGGCGAGTCATGATCGATGGCGTCGTAAGCTCTCCAGTCAGCGAAGACTGGGACGTGAGCTTGGGCTGCAAAATTGGCCAATCCCGACGAAGTCTCTCCATCCCATCCATCACCACCGACGATGAACACAGGGCGCTGCGCCTCGCTAAGCATGCTGGAGAACTTCTCCAATCCATCCTTGGATGGAGCAGACTGAGGCAACGGCAATGGCTGGCTAACGGGAGCGTCGGTGAGTCGCACCAGAACATCCTCTGGAAGCCCGATGACTACTGGGCCAGGACGGCCAGTCGCGGCCAGACGCAGGGCGCGTGCCACCACTTCGCCTGCCTGATGCTCATCATCAAGGACGAAAACCGCCTTGGTAGTGGTGGAGAACCAGCCGTCAAGGCTGAATTCCTGGAATGACGCACGTCCGCGGTCTGCCTGAGGGATCAGCCCAACAAATAGGACCATCGCGGTGGCGTCCTGCCAAGCAGTGTGAAGGGCAATGAATGCGTTGGCGGCACCTGGTCCGCGGGTCACCATGGCAACTCCCGGAGTATCTCCGAGACGGCCTTCTGCCAAAGCCATGAACCCGGCGCCTCCTTCATGTCGGGTCACCACGGTCTGGATAGTCGAATCATGCAGCCCATCCAAAACGTCCAAGTAGCTCTCGCCAGGTACGGCGTAGATTCGATGAACTTGGTGCGCTTCGAGGGTCCTGACGATAAGATGCCCGGCTGACATAGTCATGAGAATTGATGTTCCTTTAGGTGGTGCGTGAAATAGCGGGGTGTTTGCTGGCCAGATTGGTGCTCTCCGGCCAGCAAGCACCAGTAAGAGTTCTAGTGCTTGAAGCCCGGAAGCTCGACACTCAAACGAGGAGTGACGACACCGGCGGCCGCGGTGAAGATCGAGAGGAAAATCAGCATCGCTGCAGCGGGCCACCAGTGGTTAGAAGCGGAGGCCACCAGGGCCGTGGCAACGAGGGGGATGAATCCGGAGATCATTCCCGCGACGTTTTGCGCCAAACCAACGCCGGTGTAGCGGGTTTTAGCGGGGAACAGGCCCGTCAAAACCGTTCCGGATGCGGCATATGGCATGGAAAGTGCGGCCACCGGAAGAATCATGCTCAGCAAGATGAGGAGGTCGTTCCCTGATTGCAGCAAGAGGAAGGAAGGCCACGCGATTAGCGCAGAAACGATGCCGCCGTAGGTGATGACTTTGGAAGCTCCATAGCGCTCGCCGAGTCGGCCACCAATGATCAGTACAGGGATTTCAACGACTGCGGCAAGAATGCCACCGAGCAGCATGAGCGAGCTTTCGTACTTTAAGATGTTGACCCCGTACCAAACGACGAACGCAGTGACGAGATAAAAACCGCCGATGCCCAGCATGCCGGCCGCCATACCCATGACAATTTGCTTCCACGATTCTTTCAACGTGGTACGGATGGGGGCTTTTTCCGTTTCGCCCTTCTCCATCAGTTCCTTGAATACCGGAGATTCGTCGAGACGGCTACGGATGTAGAGCGCAATTAGCAGCATGGGAATTGCGGCCAAGAACGGAACTCGCCAGCCCCACGCATCGAAGTTGTCCTTGGAGAAGAACACCGTCATCAGGAAGAAGCCACCAGAGGAAAGTATGGTTCCGATGGGTGAACCGATTTGCGGCAGTGCTGCATAGCGTGCCCTGCGGTGCAGAGGTGCATTTTCAACAACAATGGTCATGGCGCCGGACCATTCTCCACCGACAAACAATCCTTGAACGATACGCAGCAAGACCAGCAAGACTGGAGCCAAGATGCCGACCGCAGCGTAGGTGGGAAGCAAGCCAATCAAGCCAGTGATGAGGCCGATGCCGACAATGGTGACCATCAGGGTTTTGCGACGACCAATCTTGTCACCCATGACGCCGAAAATCATTCCGCCGATAGGGCGTGCGACGAGTCCAACGCCGAACGTCGCGAAGGAAGCCATGGCGGCAGCCGTTGCGTTTTGGCTGGCAAAGTATTGGACGTTGAAGACTAAGGCTGCGGCTGCGCTGAAGAGGAAGAAGTCGTACCACTCCATCGCAGTGCCAATAAGGGCGCCAAAGGCAACTTTTGATGCCTCCTTGTCGGAGATCTGACGAGTTGCACCGGCTTCGAGTGTTTCTGTGTCATTCATGGGATTCTCTGCCTGTAATTCAGGTGGAAGGCTTGTGCGTCGCTGCGCGCCGTCCGGGTAACGGGGACAACTGTTATCTTTCCAAGGATCGGCCTTGAATGGATGCACTTTTCCCAACGAGTTCCACACCACAAACAGTGCAAATGCACATATGATGGGTGGATGTTAACTCCAGATTTCCCGACAATCACGCAAAATACCCAATCGGGCGATTCTGAACGTTGGCGCGAGCTCCTCCACCAAATTGATTTGGTTGCCATTACGGACGAATTCATGCGTCGGCTGAAAGCCTTGCCGAGCTACGCTGAGTCAGCCTTGCCAGCTAATGAAATCCGGCGCACGGGTAAGGCCTCTTTCGTGGCGTTATTGATGGCGCTGGAAACCATGGAAGACGATGCCGAGTATCTCAAAGACCGCGATGCGATTTCGCTGGATGTCGGTGTTTCGCGTGCTCGCGCTGGGGTGCCGATTGAAGCTCTGATGACCGCCATTCGCCTCGACTTTTCCGTCATCTGGGAGGCGCTCACGTCGATTGCTGACAAAGAGGATTCCCAGCTCCTAGTCCAGCGAACGGCGCGTGTGTGGGAAGTCGTCGACGGATATGCTGGGGCAACACAGCGAGCCTATGTTGCTGAGCTTGCCAAGATGCAAGCCGAAGCCGCGAGCATGCGTCAAAGCTATCTGGCGACGTTATTCAGTGAAAAGACTCTGACCCCGGTTGAACTGACTCGCATTGCCGAAGAACTGGGGCTGGATCCAGAGACCGAATACGCGGTTGCGGTAGCCCTGTGGGACCATATCCCCGAGTTCCGTGTGGCCTTGGCCAACGTTCCACAGGGTGCGAAGGTGTTTACCTATTCACTGTCGGATGCCCTGGTGGCGTTCTTCCCGGTAGAGTTTCGGGCCGGCTCATCTTTGCAGAAGCTTTATCTGACTCTTGAACGACTCAATTGCGGGCTCATTGGGGAAGGATGCACGCTGGAGCGGATTCCGCAGGTAGCAGCGGTGGCGACATCGCTGGCCAAGTTGATTGACCTCGATGAATCGGGGGCAATGACGTGGAAACGCGGTTGGGCGCGGATGGCACGTTTCGAATTGGACCGGGCCGGTGCGCCTGGACTCGACGAAGCCGAAAAGGCTCTGGAATCGTGCGGTATCACCGAACGGCGCAGGCTGCGGGAATCGGTTATGGCCTACCTCGAAACCGGCAGCATCTCCCACGCTTCGGAGCAACTGTATTGCCACCGCAATACGCTCATGAATCGACTGAAGCGGTTCACTGATCTCACTGGAATCGACCCGACGATTCCGGCCCAGGCTGCGCGACTTGTTGTTGGGTGGTCGTAGGAGTGTCAGCTGAAAACAAGCGGAACCTGCGAGCTTGGTGGCATCGCAATGCAAATAGCAGCGGCCGAGCCATTCAAGGCTTGGCCGCTGCTAATGGCAAAACAGGCTAGAAGCCGAAATGCTTCATGACCAATGGCAAGTTGTCGATCAGGCGCGAAGCGCTGACCGTGCCATCCTGCGCGGTGACACGTCCAAGGTGACCATGGATGAGCGCAGCACAAGCAGCAAGTTCCATGATGCGGCGGTTGGGCACCGTGCGCATGCCCTGAGTGCCAGTCAGTGAGCCGTCGGAAAGCAAGTAGCCGAGGATGCCGGTGAGGACGTCACCACTGCCGGCGGTGGCCAGTTGAGGCGACGAATGCGTCACCACGAGGCTGCTACCGTTCGGGGCAACAATGTAGTTGGTTGGACCCTTCAGTAGCACGACAGCGTTGTACGCCAGTGCGGCCCAACGAGTCCATCGGATTGGATCCTGGGCAATTTCATCGGGAGTCACCTTCACGCCGGCGCGGCCCAACAGCATCCGCAATTCCTTGGAATGCGGCGTCAGCACGCGTGGCTGTTCACTGGGGCCAGTCGGGACAACTTCTAAACCGGAAGCGTCAATAACCGCTGGCTGACGGCTGGCGAAAACTTCAGCGATAACACCAGTTGGGGGAGTACGTCCGTCAAGTCCTGGCCCGATAGCCCACGCCGAGATCTTGGCGCCCTTGCCATGCAGGTGGCGACGCGAGGAAGATAACGCTTCCTTGATCTGCTCATCATCCAATGGGACGGACTCAGGCACGGAGACGGCAACCAGCGGCCGAACTGATTCAGGCACATGGGTACGCAGCAGTCCGACGCCGCAGTTCACCGCAGCCTTGGCTGTCAGCTGTGCCGCGCCAGGATAGAGGTCGGAGCCGGCAATGAGGCCCAAGACTCCGCGCTGGTACTTATGGCGTCCCGCATCTCGCCATGAACGATGCTGGTTCAGAAGCTCTAACGCCGTGGCCTCATCAACCAGCTGTGTCTGCGCAGTTACGGAAGAAAAATCAAAGCCAAGGTCAGCAACGGAAATTTCACCGGTGACCAGCGGAGCATCAACTGTCAGTAGGCCCGACTTCATGGCACCGAAGGTTACGGTGCGCTCGGCGCGCACCACGTTGTCCTCTGCAACACCGGTTTCAGGATTCAGTCCTGAAGGCACGTCGCAGGCAAGCACACGGCTGTGCTCAGGAAGGGAAGGCAGCGGGGAACCGGAACGGTAGCCCAAACCGTAGAGTGCATCGATAACAAGTGAAGCATGAGTTAGTTCGCCTTGACCGTCGGCAAAATCAGTCAACGTTCCGCCGGCGTTCTGGTAGGCCGCAGCAGCCTCGGCATGGACCTGATCAGCATACTGTAAAGCAAGCGTAGAGATTCCCTGCTCTTTGAGCTGAGCTAGCGCGTAAAGGCCATCTCCGCCGTTATTGCCAGGACCAATGAGGGCGATAACAAAAGCAGGTTCCGTACCTGGTTTTTCGGCCAACATGGAAAGTGCCGTTGAAGCCAATTCAGCCGCGGCATGCTTCATCAAGCTCGCCTCGCCACGCTTGGAAATCTCCTGGGCTTCAACCGCACGAATCTGCGCAACACTGTAGACAGGGATCATAAATCAAACAATACTCAAGGCGGTCGTCGGAATCCCTATTTAATGCCGAACGTGTCGTTATTCTTTTGCTTTGGAAGTACTAGCGTTCCGCGACGACCATGGCGATTGCCATGTCGCCGTCATGTGACATGGTCAAATGCCATGAGGTGATTCCCCGCTGCTTGCTTGCTTCAGCGACGGAACCAGAGTTGTGAATCTGCGGATCTCCTGCTTCATCCTTACGGATGGTGCAGTCTTGCCAGTTCATTCCAGCAGGCCCGCCCAGGGCCTTTGCGATCGCTTCCTTGGCTGCGAAGCGGGCCGCTAGCGAGCGTAGGGGTAGATCCCGTTCTTCTTCGGTGAAGAGACGCTCTTTGAGGCGCGGGGTCTTTTCGAGTTGTCGGCCAAAACGTGGCACGTCAACAATGTCCACTCCGATACCTGCAATCATGAGTTCCATTATATCGGCCGGCACTTCGTTCAATTCTCGGAAAAGGTTCTTGGTTAAACTACCGTGGGGTTCCACGCTGCCACATGGCAACGTGGAACCCCACGAGTTGGTGCTGATAGACCGTGGTTAGACGGCTTGTGCGATGAGGGAACTGACCTGTGCGAAGAGCGGATGCTCTGGTTCTAGCCCTGTGATGGTAGCGGTCGCTTCATCGGGGGACTGGCTGCCCAGAATCGTATGAAGAGTTGCGGCCTCCTCATCTTCTGGTGCGTTGAAGCGAAGGGCCGCGGCAATGGCCTGGGCCAATGCCTCGGTGGGCATTCCGCGTTCAGCTAGATCCGCAGCTGGGCCGATGAATCGTTCATGGCGGCTGAGCTTGCGCATGGGCGCGCGTCCCACTCGGCCCACGGTATCTGGCAGGTGTGGGTTGGTGAAGCGGGACAGGATCTTCTGCACATAGGCTTCCTGCGCTACTGGATCCAGGCCATGCTTTGTCACCAGCAGGGCCTTCGTCTCCTGCAGGACTGCATTCACCTTCTGCGAGATCTGCTCATCAGCCATGGCATCAGAGATCTTCTCGATGCCCGCTGCTGCACCGAAGTACGCTGCGCTGGCGTGCCCGGTATTCACGGTGAACAGCTTGCGCTCGATGTAAGGCAACAAATCATCCACAAAGGTTGCCCCTGGAATCACTGGCTCGTTGCCGTTGAATGGGGTGCGGTCGATAACCCATTCGTAGAAGGTCTCCACGGTGACATCCAAGTTCTGGCCTGGTGCCTGCGCCGGAACAATGCGGTCCACTGCGGTGTTGGCGAAGATGGCGCGGGAAGCTAAGTCCTGTTCCGGTCCTTCCCAGGCGGACTGGATTTCCTGATGAAGGATGTCGGTGGCGTTGATGGCGTTCTCGCAGGCCATTACGTGCAGCGCAGGCAGCTCGGCCGGTCGCTGGGCGAGGGCCTGTGCGATGGTTGGCGCCACGAACTTCAGGATGTGCGGTCCCACTGCAGTGGTGACCAGGTCTGCGGTTGCGATCTGCTCAATCACTTCGGCTTGCTGCGACCCGGAATTCAAGGCGCTGAATCCGGTGACAACTTTGTCCGCTCCGGCTTGGCCGACCTCGTGCACGGTGTAGCTATCAGCCGCTGCAAGGCTGTCGATGAGCTCAGCTGCTACGTCAGCGAAGACGATGTCGTATCCGGCTTCGTGCAGCAACAAGCCGACAAAGCCTCGGCCGATGTTTCCCGCTCCAAAATGTACGGCTTTCACTTAGTGTTGACCTTTCCGAATAGATCAAGGACTTCTTCAATGGAGGTGGCCTGCTCCAGCTGGGCGACCTGGTCCTTGCTGGTGAAAATCTTGGCGATGGACGCCAGAATCTTCAGATGTTCATTGTTCAGGCCCGCGACGCCGACGACGAACTTCACGTCCTTGCCACCCCAGTCGATTCCTTCTGGGTAGCGGACCACGGCTACCGCCGAGTGATTGATATGTTCTTTGGCGTCATTGGTTCCGTGGGGAATAGCCAAGAAGTTGCCCATGTAAGTGGACACAGATGTCTCGCGTTCGTGCATGGCCCGCACGTAGTCCGCATCAACGGATCCGCGCTGCATCAGCAACCGACCAACTTCCTCGATGGCTGAGTCGCGTTCGGTGGCGGTGCCCGAGAGCACCACGCCGTCGGATGCCAGGATTTCGTTGGCAGGCTGAGCCTCGGGCTCGTCTGTGGCCACGGCGGCGGCAGCTGCTGGGGCGGCCGAAGTCTGCGAAGCGCCCTGGGCTTGAGCAGATTCTGCTGGCACACCATTGCTGGTGCGCACCAGCTCAACGATCTCGTCATAGCGTGGGCTATTCATGAAGTTGTCCACCGAGACGTGCGTGGCGCTCTCGGTTTTGGGCTTAGCGCGCTCCGTGAGATCCTGATGGGTCACCACGATGTCGTAGGTGTCAGTCAGGTTGGCGATCGCCGAGTTGGTGACCTTGACGTCTCCGAAGCCTGCGTCCTTGATCTTATTGCGCAGTACCGAGGCACCCATGGCGCTGGAACCCATGCCTGCATCGCAAGCAAAAACTACATTGCGGATGGGACCGGAAATAGCGGCGGCGCCGACCAAGCTGGAAGAAATCGAGCTCTTCTTGCCCTTCATTGCTTCCATCTTGGAGGTGGCTGCGCCCAGCTCATCGCCTTCGGTGGCCTTGCTGAACTTCAAAATCACTGCTGCCACGACGAAGGAAACAACGGCGGCAAACAGCACCGAAAGTGTGACGCCCAGATAACTATCCGACGCAGTTGCGGCGTAGACGGCCAAAATACTGCCCGGGGCCGCCGGGGAACGTAGGCCAGCACCGGTCACGACCAGGGTGAAGACGCCGGTCATGCCACCGAGGATTGGAGCCAAGACAATGATTGGCTTCATCAATACGTAAGGGAAGTAGATCTCGTGGATACCGCCAACAAACTGAATCAGCGCTGCACCCGGTGCCGAAGCACGGGCCATGCCGCGACCGAAGACGGTGTAGGCCAGCAACAAACCGAGGCCTGGGCCAGGGTTGGATTCGAGCAGGAACAGCATGGACTTGCCAGCGTTCAGGGATTCCTCGGTACCTAGCGGGGTGAGGATGCCGTGATTGATGGCATTGTTCAGGAACAGGATCTTGGCCGGTTCGATCAGGATGCTGGTCAGTGGCAGCAGACCGTGCTGAACCAGGAAGTCCACGGCAGTCGCCGCGCCCTGGCTGAATGCCTTGACCGCGGGTCCAACCACCAGCATGCCGAGAATAGCCATGATGGCTGCGAGGATACCGGCGGAGAAGTTGTTCACCAGCATTTCGAAGCCAGGCTTAATGCGGCCTTCCCACAACGCGTCCAGCTTCTTCATGACCCAAGCCGCCAGCGGGCCCATGATCATGGCGCCGATGAACATCGGGATATCGGTACCTACGATCACGCCCATGGTTGCTGCGGCGCCAACAACGCCACCGCGCAAACCATAGATGGCATGTCCGCCGGTGTAGCCGATGAGTAGCGGCAGCAGGAAGGTGATCATCGGATCTACCAACAGTGCCAGTTGCTCGTTCGGCAGGAAGCCCTTAGGGATGAAGAGGGCTGTGATCAGGCCCCAGGCGATGAACGCACCGATGTTCGGCATGATCATGCCCGAGAGGAAGGTGCCAAACTTTTGGACACCGACTCTCAAGCCGGCGCGTGGTTTTTCAACCGTTTCTGTTTCCATGACTAATCCTAAGAATTTGCCCGTGGGCGGGTAGTGGATCTGGAGATTATGGGTGGTCGTGGGACTTCGAGGCTATCCGGAGGAGGAGATCCTGTGAAGCCATTCCAAGAACAGTTTGAGTTCTGAACTGGATAGCTCGTTGGAGCTTGAGGACTGTAAAGCCGCATTCAAAGCGATGGCGGCAACCACGACAGAGGACTGATTGGTGGGTTCGGAGAACTGGGCGTGGGCTTCATCGTTGAACACTGCCTGAATCATGGAGTCCCGCGTCATCGTGGACAACTCCAAATTGCGTCGGTCAGCTGACTCAGCGATGAGCATGAGGGTGACACCAACGTTGGCGGCCATGATGCTGCGTGCCGCCTCGTTCGGTGGAACCTTCAACTGTCCGGCGATGGCTGCACGGTTCAACCGTTCTGCCACCAGCTGTTCAGCTTCCGCCACGATCGCCGGACGGCTCTCCGGGCGGATGTTGCCGAACAGCACCAAATAAAGATTTGTTTTTTCAAGGCCAAACTCTACGTGGCCATCCCAGAGGCGGCGGATGTCTTCTATTGGATTTGAGTCCAAGTCGATGGCTCGTTCGCCCGCTAGGTATTCTTCGAATCCTGCGGTGACTACTGCATTGAACAGTCCTTCCTTATCTCCGAAGTGGTGGTAGAGAGTTGGTGCGGTTACACCAGCGAGTTTTGTGATCTGCCGAGTCGACACCGGCTCGCTGCCTGCATTAGCAAGCAACTCGGTGGCTGCTTGCACAAGGCGAGTTTTCGGGGGCAACTGGTCTTTGGAACTCATAAGCGTTACCCTACCACTTATAGCGTTGTTATATGAACTGAATCACATGAGCCCAGCAATGCCAAGAGGCCACCGCGCGGCGCACACCACTCAGCCACTGTTGCCACAGGTCTGCGCCTTGCGCCAGGACAAGGAAAACCCCATGCAAAATTTGAAAGGCGTCGGAGTCAGCCCCGGCCGCATTATCGGAACCATCCGCCATATGCCACCACCGGTCGCAGAGCCACAAACACAGGCTCAACGATCACCGGAGATCCGGGCCGAGGAAGCGATCGAGGAACTGAAAGCTGCCGCCATCCGGGTGCATGAACAACTCAAGGACCGAGCCAGCAGGGCGCAATCAGATGCCAAAGCAGTGCTGGAGGCCACCGCCCTGATGGCCAAGGACAGCATGCTGCTCAAGACCGCGTCCAAGAAGATCACCGCAGGACTGTCGGCGGAGAGCGCTATCTGGGAGGCTGGGCAGAACGTAGCTGAGCAGTTAATCGCCCTCGGTGGCTACATGGCTGAACGTTCCACCGACGTGCTGGATGTACGTCAGCGCATCGTTGCTGAATTACGCGGGGCACCGGCCCCGGGCATTCCGCACAGCGATACACCCTTCATTTTGGTGGCCCAAGATCTGGCTCCTGCAGACACGGCGACTCTGGACCCCGCACAAGTCCTGGCCCTGCTGACCTCGGACGGCGGGCCGCAATCGCACACCGCGATCATCGCCCGTTCGCTGGGTCTGCCAGCCGTGGTGGCTGCCGCTGGAGCGGACGTTCTCAGGGATGAAGCTGAAATCTCTTTGGACGGCGCCACCGGTGAAATCCACCTGAATCCAGGTCACACCGAGCGTCAGGCCGCCGAACAGTGGCTCGCGGCGGTCCAATTGCAGAACTTCGACGGCGCCGGGGCCACCGAAGATGGATATGCCGTGCCATTGCTCGCCAACGTCGGGGGAGCGGACAGTGCCCGACGGGCCGCAGAACTCGGGGCCGAGGGGGTGGGCCTGTTCCGCACAGAATTCTGTTTCCTGGAGCGTGAAAGCGAGCCGAGCGTTGAGGAGCAAGCTGCCGCCTACGCCGGAGTCTTTGAGGCCTTTGCTGGCAAGAAAGTGGTGGTGCGCACCCTCGACGCCGGTGCCGATAAGCCACTGCCTTTCTTGACCGATTCGACGGAACCGAACCCCGCACTGGGAGTACGTGGCTACCGCACCGACTGGGCCAACCCCGGAGTGCTGCAACGCCAATTGCAGGCCATCGCCCAAGCCGCGGGGCAGAGCACTGCCGAGGTGTGGGTCATGGCCCCGATGATTTCCACGGTGGAGGACTCCGAGGCCTTTGCCCAACTGTGCGCTGACGCTGGGCTGAAGACCCCGGGCGTAATGATTGAGGTGCCCTCTGCGGCGCTCAACTCCCAACATGTACTTCAGCCGGTCCAATTCGCCTCGCTAGGCACCAACGACCTCACCCAATACGCCATGGCCGCTGACCGCCAGCTCGGAGCCTTGGCCGCATTGAACTCCGGATGGCAGCCGGCCGTCTTGCAGCTGGTCAAGCACGCGGTGGACGGAGCAAGCGTGGCAGGCCAATGCCCGGTGGGAGTCTGTGGCGAGTCGGCCGGTGACCCTGCCATGGCCGTGGTGCTGGTGGGCTTCGGTGTTGCCACGCTCTCCATGAGCGCACGTTCCATTCCAGCGGTGGGCTCGGTACTGCGTTCGGTCACCCTGGCGCAGGCGAAAGAGCTAGCCAAGATCGCGCTGAACGCTCCTACTGCGCAGCAAGCACAACAACTGGTGCGCGCCCGCCTTCCCATTCTTGAACAGCTCGGGCTGTAGTCCGAAGTTTTCTCCATACCCAACAACCAATAAAAGGACGAACATCATGATTGAACGTACCGCCACCATCGGAAGTCGCGTCGGTTTGCACGCACGCCCCGCCGCAATATTTGCCGAGGCCGCGAGCGAATACGATTTTGAGATCACCATCGGCCGCGAGGGCGAACTAGCAGAAGATGCAGGGGATGCCAGCAGTATCCTGACATTGATGGGCCTGGGCGCTGAGCATGGGGAAGCAGTGGTGCTGCGCAGCGAAGGCGAAGGTGCCGAAGTCGCTCTGGAGGCGCTCGCCGGCATCCTGGAAACCGACCACGACGCCAGCTAGAACCTTTACCAAGATACTCATGAGTTAACAGCAAAGGGTCCACACCAAAATGGTGTGGACCCTTTGCGAGGGGTGGCGCGTGGATTACTCCACGGTCACCGACTTGGCCAAGTTACGTGGCTGGTCAACGTCGTAGCCCTTTGCCGAAGCCAGCTCGCAAGCGAACAGCTGCAACGGAACGGTGGTCAGCAGTGGCATCAGCAGGGTAGGGGTCTCCGGTACGTAGAAGACGAACTCTGCGTAGGCGCGGACATCCTCATCGCCGGTCTCCGCGATGACCAGGGTGTTTGCGCCACGAGCGCGAACTTCCTGAATGTTGGAGACAACCTTCGAGTGCAGGGAGTCGCGGCCACGTGGGGATGGAACCACCACGAAGACCGGCTGGTCCTGCTCAATGAGGGCGATTGGACCGTGCTTGAGCTCGCCAGCGGCGAAGCCTTCAGCATGGATGTAGGCGATTTCCTTGAGCTTCAAGGCGCCTTCCATGGCGACTGGGTAGCCAACGTGGCGGCCCAGGAACAAAACGGAAGGGACCTGTGCCATATCGCGGGCCACGGTCTTGATCTCTTCTGCACGGTCCAGGATGCTCTGGATCTTGGAAGGGATCTTGCCGAGGTCAGCAAGGATGTCCTTGATCTGGCCCTGGAACAGGTTGCCGCGCAGCTGTGCCAGGTACAGGCCCAGCAGGTAGGTCGCGGTGATCTGAGCCAGGAATGCCTTGGTGGATGCCACGGCAATTTCCGGACCGGCGTGGGTGTACAGCACCGCGTCGGATTCACGCGGGATGGTGGACCCGTTGGTGTTGCAGATGGACAGGGTCTTAGCGCCCTGTTCCTTGGCGTAGCGAACAGCCATCAGAGTATCCATGGTCTCGCCGGACTGGGAGATGGAAACAATCAGGGTGTTTCCGTCCACGATTGGCTCGCGGTAGCGGAACTCGTGGGAGAGCTCAACCTCAACCGGGATACGGCACCAAGACTCGATAGCGTACTTGGCGACGGTGCCGGCGTAAGCGCTGGTACCGCAAGCAAGGACAACAATCTTGTTAATCTTCGCTAGTTCTTCAGGGGAGATGCGAAGCTCATCGAGTGTCAGGCGACCTTCGGCATCCGAACGGCCCAGTAGAGTGTCGGCGACGGCAGCGGGTTGGTCATAGATTTCCTTCTCCATGAAGGAGGCGAAGCCACCCTTTTCAGCGCTGGCTGCATCCCAGTCAACGGTGAATTCCTTGCCTTCAGCGGGGGTGCCGTTGAAGTCAATGATGGAGTGGCTATCTGGGGTAATGGTGACAATCTGGTCCTGGCCCAGTTCCACGGCACGACGGGTGAAGTCGATGAAACCCGAAACGTCGGAACCAAGGAAGTTCTCGCCATCGCCCAAACCGAGTACCAGCGGCGAGTTGCGGCGCGCCGCCACAACAACACCTGGGTGGTCCTGGTGTACAGCCAAAAGGGTGAAGGCACCCTCAAGGCGCTGAACGGCCAACTGCATGGCTCGGGTCAGATCGCCGTCGGCTTGGGTGGTGTAAATCTTGCCCAGCAAGGCAGCGGCAACTTCGGTGTCAGTTTCCGAAAGGAAAGTGACGCCTTCGGCGAGCAGTTCTGCCTTAATGCCAGCAAAGTTCTCAATAATTCCGTTGTGGATCATGGCAAGCTTGCCACCATCAGCTAAATGTGGGTGGGCGTTGCCATCACTCGGCCCACCGTGGGTTGCCCAACGGGTGTGTCCAATGCCAGTCATCGACTTAGGCAATGGAGCTTCAGCAATTTCATTCTCCAAGTTGGCCAACTTGCCGGCCTTCTTACGAGAGTGAATGGCGCCATCGGCAACAACTGCGACACCAGCCGAGTCGTAGCCGCGGTATTCCAACCGGCGCAAACCTTCAATCAGAACGTCGAGGGCACCGTGGTCGGTAACTTGGCTCGAGGTTCCTGCATATCCAACAATTCCGCACATGGGTAAAATCCTACCGGTTGAAACCCCATCGACGGGAACAATCGTGTTTCACCCCTCAAAAATTGATGTGCAGTGGATCACCTTTTTGGACTGTAGATGGGGGTGAATACTAAGAGCGGGAAACCGTTAATTGGGATGTGGGGCGTATTCTTGGCAGAATTTGTCATCGTGGAACCACACGGAACACTTGAAACACCCATCTCGCCTTTTGTTGATCTTGAGCGCGATACCTGGGCGCGACTTTCCGATCAAATGGAACAGCCGCTGAACATCTCTGACATTGAACGGCTACGTGGCCTCGGTGATGAACTGGATCTCAAAGAGGTTCGGGACGTTTACCTGCCATTGAGCCGCCTGCTGTATCTCTACGTCGAAGGCGCCGGAGCGACCCACCAGGCAACCACTACCTTCTTGGGCGAGCAGACCACCCGCACGCCATTTGTTATTGGTGTGGCCGGGTCGGTGGCTGTCGGCAAGTCGACCACGGCGCGTGTGCTGCAGGAAATGCTGCGCCGTTGGCCGCAGACCCCCGACGTGCAGCTCATTACTACTGACGGTTTCTTGTACCCCAATGCCGAGCTTGAGCGCCGCGGCATCATGCATCGCAAGGGCTTCCCTGAATCCTATGACCGCCGTGCGCTGTTGCGTTTCGTCTCATCGGTGAAGTCGGGCGTGCCGGAAGTAAGCACCCCGGTGTACTCGCACCTGACGTACGACATCGTTCCGGGGGAGCGCAACGTGGTGCGCAGTCCGCAGGTGCTCATCGTCGAGGGACTGAATGTTCTGCAGCCAGCGCGGACCCGCTCCGATGGAACAGTGGGGCTGGCGTTGAGTGACTTCTTCGACTTCTCGGTTTATGTTGATGCGCGCACCAGTGACATTGAAGAGTGGTACATCAATCGATTCATGCGTTTGCGTTCCGGTGCCTTCGCGGATCCGGCCAGCTATTTCCATCGATATTCACAATTGACTGATGAGGAAGCACGCGAAACGGCCCACGGAATCTGGAAGCGGATCAACGAGCCGAATCTGAAAGAAAACGTGTTGCCAACCCGTGGGCGTGCCCAATTGGTACTGAGAAAATCAGCGGATCATTCGGTGCGACGGATGCTGCTGCGGAAGATTTAACCTGAAGTTGAAGGTTCGTAAGGTTTCGCGCAGAAGAACGTAATCTGTGAGTTTCCCGAATTTATCGATTTCATTTGGGGATTTGCCCTTGATCCTGTGCTTTGCCTGTGTATGCTCTAAACATGCTTAAAGGTTTCCGCGATTTTATTATGAAGGGCAACGTTGTCGATCTGGCCGTTGCTGTTGTGATCGGTGCTGCCTTTGGCGCCGTAATTACCGCACTTGTTGACAACATCTTGATGCCACTGATCGCTGCATTGGTGGGTTCCCCGAACTTCGACAGCTTCCTGCTGCTGAACATCAACGGCGTAGACATCAAGTTCGGTGTATTCCTGACCGCCCTTGTTAACTTCCTACTGATCGCTGCTGCTGTTTACTTCGCACTGGTACTGCCAATGCAGAAGCTGAACGAAAAGCTGGCAGCTCGCCGCGGCCTGACCGAAGAAGAAGTTGCAGAAGAGCCAGACCCACAGCTGGCACTGCTGGAGCAGATTCGCGACGAATTGAAGAACCTGCGCTAGACGCACAAATAAATCGTTCCTCAAAAGGGGCGGACCGAACATCGCAAGATGTTTGATCCGCCCCTTCTAGCGTTAAAACACGGATGTGCTCTACTGCGCAGGTCGTAACACGGCAACGCAGAAGGAAAAGTGGGAAGATGAATAGGTGAACTCTGAAGCGCTTGAAGAAAGCAACGTGACAACTAGTACCAGCAGTGCACAGGCCCGCGGATTTGAACGGCGCGCAGTCATTGACCTGTCGGCCATCCGCAACAACGTCAAACAGATATCTGACGTGGTGGCCCCCGCTGCAGTGATGGCCGTCGTCAAAGCAGACGCCTACGGTCATGGTGCTATCCCAGTAGCCAAGGCGGCAGTAGAAGGCGGTGCTAGCTGGCTCGGCTGCGCACATGTCACCGAAGCCCTGGCATTACGTGAAGCCGGGATCCAGACTCCCATGCTTGCCTGGCTGCATACCGAAGACACCCCATTTGAAGCTGCCATTGATGCCAGCCTCGACCTCGGTGTTTCCGGATGGGAGCTAGAACGAATAGCAGCCGCGGCGCGTTCGGTGCAGACCCCTGCCCGCATTCATCTGAAGATTGATACCGGTCTGGGACGCAACGGTTCCACCATGGATGATTTCCCGGATCTGCTCAACCGTGCCAGCGTCTTCCAGGAGGAAGGCCTGCTGCGCGTGGTTGGATTGTTATCCCACTTTGCCGTGGCTGATGAGCCAGAACGCCCGGAAACCGATGAACAGCTGGAAGTATTTAGCAAGGCCATCGAACTAGTGGAAGCTGCAGGCTTCGACTTGGAAGTCCGCCACATCGCCAATACTCCGGCCATTCTTTCTCGCCCCGATGCCCACCATGACATGGTTCGCTTGGGCCTGGGGCTCTATGGTCTGAGCCCCTTTGAGAACGAGTCAGCAGACAGCTTCGGACTGCGCCCGGCAATGAAGCTGGTCACCCGAGTGGCTAACGTAAAGAAAGTCCATGCCGGTCAAGGCGTGTCCTACGGATTGAATTACCAGACCGAAGGCGAAACGTACCTGGGTCTCATTCCCTTGGGTTATGCCGATGGTCTTCCACGCATTGCCACCGGTGCTCCGGTCACCGTCAACGGACGTAGCTACCCGGTACGCGGGCGCATTGCCATGGACCAGTGCGTCATCGACCTTGGACCAAATATTTCGCCAGAAGACTACTTGGGTGCAGAAGCCACCATCTTTGGCGAGGGCGGCCAGTCCGTAAATACCTGGGCACACGCTGCCAACACCATTAACTACGAAGTGGTGACCAGAATTTCTCCACGCGTGCCTCGCCACTATGTGGAAGGAAGCTGGGGTGAAGCCGGTGAGTGAGACTCTCCAAGAATTCACCTGCCAGCTGACCGACCTCTCACAGACCGAGGCTTTAGGCGAAGCACTGGGTGAGCAGTTGAAAGCCGGAGACCTGGTGATCCTCACCGGTGCACTCGGTGCCGGGAAGACGACGCTGACCCAATCAATGGGTGTGGGACTGAACGTCCGCGAAGGAATCATCTCTCCTACCTTCGTGCTGGCACGCCAGCACCCCTCCCTAGGCGATGGGCCCACCCTGATCCACGTGGATGCTTACCGTCTGAAAGATCAGAATGACGTGGACACCTTAGACCTAGAATCCACCTTGGCTGAATCTGTAACAGTGGTGGAATGGGGACTGGGCAAGGTAGAGCATCTCACGGACTCGCGTCTGGAAATCCAATTGGACCGTGAAGCCCTGGCTGCACCGAACGCCAACCCGTGGGAAGAATCCGAGGAAGAACCGGACGAACCAAGGTTGTTCAGTCTCAAGGGGATCGGCCCGCGCTGGGATGAGAACACCTTTGCCCAGTTCAAAGACACTTTGCTGTCTGCAGTCACTGCGCAGCACACGGAAGAGAAGCATGCCTAACTACTTAGCTATCGACACCTCAGCCAACGCATCGGTGGCACTGGTTGATAAAGCCACCGGTACAGTTGTCGACCAGCGAGTTTCCCCTAAGGGAAATGACCAAACCGAAACCCTTTCGGCCTACGTCAAAGAACTCTTAGACGCTCATAACCAGCAAGGCCAAGACCTCTCCGGAATTATCGTTGGCGTAGGGCCGGGCCCGTTCACGGGCCTGCGCGTCGGACTCGTTGCCGCACGGACCTTTGGCTTCGTATGGCAGGTACCTGTGTACGGTGTGATGTCATTGCATGCGCTCGCCGAACAGGTGCTGGATGCAGGCGAGACCCCGGAGCAGTTCATCGTGGCTTCTGATGCACGTCGCAAGGAAGTGTACTGGGCTCGCTTTGGCCAAGATGGAACCATGACTGATGGCCCGCACGTTTCAGCTGCTTCAGCCCTTCCGGCGCTTCCGGTCTACGGCGTTGGCGCCGGGATCTACGCGGAGCAGCTGAAAGAAGCGGGGGCCAAGCCAATGCCTGAGTCCTTTGAATGGATTGCCAACGCCGGGTACCTTGCCCGACGTGGCATGAGTGATCTCGCGGAAGGCAAGGATCTGTCGGATACTTCGCCGCAGTACCTGCGTGAATCCGATGCGCAGGTACCTGCCTTCATGAAGCAGGGCAAGTAATGAGCGAGGCGAACCAGGTAGTTCTGCGCCGCATGGCCCCCGAAGATCTGTTGGCAGTCCACGAACTGGAACAGCAGCTGTTTCCAGAAGACGCGTGGCCGCTTGCGGGTTTTGAATCCGAATTAGCGCAGAGCGAGACTCGCACCTACTGGGTCTATGAAGATGCTGGTCGAGTTGTCGGCTATGCCGGCCTGTGTGTGGTCTTGCCGATTGCCGACGTGCAGACCATTGCCATTCACCCTGCCTACCAAGGAGGCGGCTTGGGGCGCAAGCTCCTGGCATTGCTCATCAAGACCGCCGGCAAAAAGAACGCACTGGATGTGATGCTTGAAGTTCGCTTCGATAATCCCACCGCGATTGGACTGTATGAATCCATGGGATTCACTACCATTCACCGTCGCAAGGGTTATTACAAGGGCGGGGTCGACGCACTGATCATGAGACTGCCGCTGGATGCCCAGCAAGGACAAGAGGAAGAACGCAACGCATGAGCATCACAGAACCCGTAGTACTGGGCATCGAGTCTTCCTGCGATGAAACCGGCGTGGGAATTGTGCGCGGAAATAAGTTACTCGCCAACGCTGTCTCCAGCTCCATGGACGAGCACGTGCGTTTTGGCGGAGTGATCCCTGAAATCGCGGCCCGTGCACACCTGGAAGCTTTTGTTCCCACCCTGCAGTCTGCTTTGGACACAGCGGAACTGACTCTTGATGATATTGATGCCATCGCAGTGACCAGCGGCCCCGGCCTGGCTGGAGCACTGATGGTTGGCGTGTCTGCAGCCAAGGCCCTGGCTCTGGCTACCGGCAAACCACTGTACGGGATCAACCACTTGGTGGCCCACGTGGGTGTGGGTGTTCTGGAAGGAACCGTGCTGCCACCGACTTTCGGTGCCTTGCTGGTCTCAGGTGGCCACACCGAAATCCTGAAGGTCACCTCGCTGACCAACGATGTGCAGCTGCTTGGTTCCACCATTGATGATGCTGCCGGTGAAGCCTATGACAAGACGGCGAGACTTCTTGGTCTGGGTTACCCCGGCGGTCCAGCCATCGACAAGGCTGCCAAGGACGGAGACCGCAAAGCCTTCCGATTCCCGCGTGGCTTGTCGTTGCCTAAGTTCGTGGGCAGCGCCGAGAATCCAGGCAAGCACCGCAACAACTTCTCGTTCTCCGGCTTGAAGACCGCAGTGGCGCGTTGCGTAGAGCACTTCGAAGCCAACGGGGAAGAAATACCTGTGGCAGATATTGCCGCATCCTTCCAGGAAGCTGTCGTTGACGTAATCACGTCCAAGGCTGTTCGTGCGATGCAGGAGCAGGGTCTGAAGACGGTGCTTCTTGGCGGGGGAGTCGCGGCAAATACTCGACTACGTGAACTGCTCGCGGCCCGATGCGCTTCGGCAGGGATTGCCTTGGTCGTTCCACCGTTCAGCCTATGCACCGACAACGGTGGAATGGTTGCGGCTCTTGGAGCTCAGTTGGTTGCTGATGGAGTGGATCCATCGGGGCTGGACTTTGCGACTGACTCGTCGCAGCCGGTCACGAGGATTGTTCTTTAATTAATCCGCTGTAGCCTCAATTTGAGGGTACTGATTTACTCCTTGGGTAAACATGTTGAGCGACGCTTCCGCGTCGCTCAACGTGTTTAATTTCTATCTTTGACCAGTCACGTAGCGATCATTTTTACGATCGTGGATAAGTTGAAGAACCTCAAAAGGGACGAATCGTGATGGATCCTGGTAGAGGATCCCAGATTCATCAGGCACCGTACAACGGTACTTCCATCAACGAACCTTCTACGCAGCGCTGGTGCCTTGACTGCTTGAAGTCGGAACTCGAGGCTCGACAAGCTGCGCGCTGAACTTGCAGCGCGTAGTAAACGACGTTTAATACTGCAATGGCAACGGCTCATCAATCGGCTGTGCCTTAGTGCCCATATCGATCCCCAGATCCTTGGCAAACACAGTTCGAGTGCCGGTGTAGACACCGTCCTTGTTTTCATCCAGCTCGAAGACTCGCGCTCCACGAAGCTCGTGGTTTTCGGTTCCGCCTAGGCCGTAGGTGCCGAAGCCGGTACCTGGTCCGTACCCGAGCTCGATACCGAAATAGTTGCCCATGTAGGTGTTGATGTGGTCGTGGCCGCAGTACACGCCGCGGACATCTCCACGTTCCTGCAACGCAGCGAACATTCCGGAGTTGAATGCGCCGGTGTAGACGCCTTCATTCTTCACTCCAACGATGGAGTGTTTCTTGACGGCTTTCTGATGGTCGGCGTCGTTCGAGGTGAACTGGGAACCGTACCACATGTGGTTGTGCTCCCACAGCGGGATGTGGAAGAACATCAATGACTGGACCTTGCCGTAGCGGTTTTCGGTAGCCTTGGATGCTTCTCGATACCAGGCGATCTGTTCGGGGCGGATCCAGTCGTAGGACATGAGGCCCTCGAAGTCCTGGCCGCCTACGGTCTTTGGAGCGTAGCGGTTCGAATCAAGCAGCCAGATTCCGAAGGCTGGCTTGGAGCTCTTCGAGGAAGCAATCAGCAGCTGAGAATTCGATTCACCGACAAGTTTGTCATTCTTCGAATTGGTATTGAACTTGTAGCTGCGGACGAAATCGAGGATTTTGGCGTCCGTCATGTTCGTGCCGTTCGGCATTGAGTCTTCATCATGGTTGCCGAAGGTCAGCGCCCAGGGGACCCCGCGGGATTCCATCGGCTGTACGACGTTATTGATAGCCTGCTTTACTTCGGTAGCAGTTTTAGAAGAACCGTTGATAACGTCGCCATTGATGAGTGCGAACCCCGGCTTTTCGTTGTCCAGGACTTTGTCCATGAGTTCCAGTGTGCGGCGGTCCGTACGCGGTCCGTCCTGGGTGTCGTTGAACTGAACAACCTTGAACTTGCCATCTGACGCAAATTTCAGTTTTGGCTTGGGAGCTGTCCCAGGCTTCTTTGCTGGCGATGCGGTTGCCGCTGAGCTATTGGCGGCGAAGAGTCCGGTGATAGCGGCTGCGGTGCCACCAACTAGTATTCCGCGACGTGGAACAGAAGATGAAGTATTCATGGAAACCTTTCGAGATGCTCGCGTGATTCGCCGCGCAATTGTCGTGGCGACGTCGTCTCGATCGTAGGAATCCTGGGTGACGAACTGATGAAATTTACCCATAGTCAGTACGTGTGCAACATAAATAAAGTCAACGAACAAGTCCCCACCATTCGGTCGCAGCGTTGCGTGAGCGTAGGACTCGCTCAGCGAATGAAGGAGAGTTCTCTCTCAAACTCTTGTAGGTATGGACGCTTTGCATTGATACCTAAAGGACTGCGGATCTGGGCCGCCTTGCTCATGCGCTGATCATGTTGCTTGCCTGTTCTAGATCCACCGGATGACTAGTCAACATTTGTCATATTTGATGAATTTGATGGTTTTTAGTTTTGGAGGAAAATAATCCGGTTAGTCTTGGGGTCAAGCACAACAAGTGTGATGCGAGCAGATTAGGCGCAAGGTATTGCGATCAGATCACCGATGATTTCCATGTCCAACGGGCCACGACAGCGCCCCAAGGCTAGTCCGGGTTCAGAGCCTCCTTCTGGTCCTCTTGCGGATGAAGTCGTATCAACCACGTCTGCCGCTTCGTCTGAAAAAGCGAGATGCGACGTTAGTGGACGAGCGAAGGTGTCGACTAGATGAATCTGGGCAAGCTTAGTCGCCAATCCGTCACCTGTTTCATGGCGCTGACATTGTGTGCCTGCACGGCACATACAGTGACGCAGGATCCTGAAGCCACTTCAGTCAACGATACTGAGTCAGTATCCAGGATAGTGGGGCTCGAATGGGCTGATGGCAGAGACGTCTTGGCGCAATCCATCGACTTGTCGACGGCCCAAGAGAATACGAAAGACCAAGTTTTTAGCTCTTCATGGTCTTCGGAGAAACTCACAAAGTCCGGCTATACCTTCGTGAACTTAGGGCTCACAGCAACGGGAAAGATGATCGCATCTAGGTCTTCGTCAAGGGGGATCGATAAGAGACGGGGGATCTGACGAGCAGAAGCAGTGTTGGAATTCTCGACAAGAGTGCTTTTCATCCCTTCGAATCAACGAAAGATCTCGTGAAGGGCGACAAGAATCGACAAGCTGTTTTCGGCGACGCCTCGCACGAAGCGATTGTTTGGACCGAAACACCGAGTTCTGACTTGTTCCAGTCAAATTGGCGAATTTTCAGTTCTCAAGGGGTAGGGCAAGAAACAGCTCTTATTGCTCAATCGAAAGAGATTTGGGATGTGGACGAATTGCAGCTGACCAGTGGTGAGCCAGTGCCAGTCCTTAAAGATGATGTGGTCCATTGGGCGTCAACTAGCGAAGGCGATGGTTCCCCGTGGGGTTCCGACGTCGTGAGCAAGAAGATTGACGGCACCGGAAAACTTGATGTTCTTTCTCCCCTCGCCGTCAGCCCAGCTAAGCTCGACAACGAAATAGCCGTGCTAAATCTGACCCATCTTGATGATGCCGATGAAGACGCCGATCTCAGACTGCCTGGTGTGCCAACTGGCATTACATTGCATCAGGATGATCGAACCTCGGAGAAGTTGATGGGTAAGTCAGACACATCGCAAAGCGACAATACCTTTGGCCCTTTGATGAGATCCGGACGTACACTGCTGACGGAATATGGCAGTGACATGCTGGTAATCAACACGGTCGAGCGAAGCGTCCATTCGATCAGTACACCTGCCGGGTCCAGGCCGGTCGGCCAAAAGATGTGCAGGGATTTCGCGACGTGGACGTATGAAACGGATGGTGGAGAGATTGCCGGCGAACAGTACTTTTTCGACCTGGGCTCAGGCAACCTTACAAAGATTCCGAATGACAAGTTATTCGGCGAGACCGAATGCAACGGAGAGTATTTCTCCTGGTCTCTAATGGACAAGTCCACCGAGGGTGCAATTGCCTATGACGAAGTCTTGAAGCTGAAATAGGCGGCGACGGCCTGAAATTAGGCTTCTCCGGGTAGGCAGTAAGGGCGGTCAACCATCAGCTTGATGGTTGACCGCCCTTACTGCCATAAATAGCACTAGTCGACTCGGTTACGCGCCAACGGTCAGTTTTGAATGACGTAAGAATGGGTCGCCATCAACCTGCTGATCGTCTTTCTTCAGCGCGAAGAATCCGTAGATGCCAGCCAGCAGGACAACAACCGAAATCACGATGAAGGTCGGCTGGTAGCCCAAACGGTCGTGAAGTGAGCCGAGGGGAGTGGACAGGATGACGTTGCCAATCTGTGCCGAAACCTGGAATCCAACCATGTACAGCGTTGCCGATAGTGCTGGGTTGAAGTGCAGGGTGAAGTACCGGAACACCGGCAAGATGAACAGCGGTGTTTCGATCGCGTGCAGCATCTTGATGGCAGAGACCCAAATCGGATCATCAACCAGCGCGCATCCGAGGATTCGGATGAACATGATTGAGACACCGAGGAGCAACGACGTGCGTACGCCAACACGTCGCATGATGATTGGCACGATGCCCAACATGGCTGCTTCCAGGAAGACCTGGACCGAATTCAGAATGCCGTAGACCTGCTGGCCAATCTCTGGCGTTTCAAAGAGCCCGGTGTAGAAGTCAGGGAACATCTGTTGATCAAAAACGGTGTAGAAAGTCCATGACAGCATGACAAAGAGAATAATCAGCCAGAGGCTCGGCAAACGGAAGAGCCTGAGCATATCTCGAAGCGTCGGAGTGGATGCGGGAGATAAGATTCCCTCGACGGCAAGCTTCTTGATCAATGGTGGTTCACCGGTGCGTGAGAAGACCAGCAGCAAGAGGTGAATTAAGCCAAGGGCAGATCCAATCCAGAAGTTCAGTGCTGGGTTATTCGTGAAGAGGAACCCTGCGGCCAGCGCCACCACGGCGTAGCCGAAGGAGCCCCACATGCGAGCCTGTCCATATTCAAAGTTGAAACGGCGGCTAAAGCGTTCGGTCAAGGCTTCGAAGAGGCCAACGCCGGCAAGGAAGCCGATGGACAGCACGATGGCGCCCAGGATCACGCCGGTCATGAAGTGAGACTGCAGGAGCGGCTGATAGACCCACGTAGCGAATGGGCCAATGAGTGCAGTCACTGCAGCCAAGATGATGGCTAGGTGCTTTCTAATGCCGAGGCGGTCCTGGACAGCGCCATAGGCAAACATCAGCACAAGGGTTGCCAATGAGTTCACCGAGTAGACGGTGCCCACCTGGGCGCCGCTCAAGGCTAGCCCGGCTGAATCACTGGTGAGCCAGATCTGGAAGAACGACCACCAGATTCCCCAGGATGCGAAGAATAGAAGCATCGAGAAGGAACTCTGCAGGTAGGTAGGATTTTTCAGGGTTGTCGTAAAGCCAGCCATCTTTGTCCTGGAATCTTTCGTGAAAGCGATGAAACGTAATTACTGAGTGATTGCGAGGGAGAAGTCTTTAATCCACGGGGGATTGGCTCCGGCTTGCGCCACGGTCAATGCAGCCGAGGTTAATGCATGGCGAAGCGCATCCTCAACATCTTGAGACTCAATCGTTGCGCCATCTCGTAGCGCTTGAGCCAATTCTGGCTTAGCAAGTACGCCAAAGAGTAGTCCTGACATGAAGGCATCTCCTGCGCCAATCGTGTCAACGAGACTGGTGGGGGAGGCAGCCACATCGAAGCGCTGACCTGAAGCGAGTGCCAAGCAGCCGTCTCCGCCTTGCGTCATCACAGCGAACACGGGACCTAGACCGGCCACGTGCTCCAGCACTTCCCACGGCTCCAAGTGCGGGTAGAGCCACTGGCCGTCAACATCGCTGAGCTTCACGATATGGCTCAGGCTCATGAGCAATTCGATGCGCTGTATCGCTGCGTCCCTGTCTTCGACTAGAGCAGGGCGGAGGTTAGGGTCATAACTTCGCAGACAATCATTTGATGCATTCTTGAACGCGTCAACAATGCTTTGGCCCGATGGCTCGATCCACGCGGCAATGGACCCGGTGTGCATCAATTCGCTGGCATCATTGACTGGCACGGCAGGAATCTGTTGATGGATATCAAAGGTGTAGTGAGCGTTGGAATGTTCATCCATCTCCACCAACGCCACGGACGTTGAGCGTTCAGTCACCGAGCCCGCGATAACGCGTACGCCGGCCTGATCAAGGTGCTCCGCAATTTGCTTGCCGTAGGCGTCCTGTCCAAACTCGGTGTAGAACTGAACATCGTGGCCCAGTCGTGCCAGTCCGACAGCGACGTTCAACGGCGAGCCGCCAGGGTGGGCTTTCTCGCCCACGACGTCGACGAGGGATTCGCCCATGACGCTAATGCGGCTCATGCGTTGAGCTCCAGTGCGTTATTCGAAAGTGAAAGAACCTTGAATGACACAGAAGCGTCGGTGGCTACGCGCAAGATCCCGTAGGCGGGAGCTTCTTCGCCAGTGAGCTGATCCGTTAGGGAACGTCGGCCATCAGCAGCCAGTAACTCGATAGATCCGTGATCGATCAAAACCTGAACAGTTAGCTCGTCCAAATCCGCGGGTAGTGGCATTCGCTGGTTAGAAGCATAGAGCACGTGATCCACCTTGCCTGCCTCGCGGCGGTGTTGAATCAACCCGGAGGCAATGGTGAGTTCACTTATGAGGGTGTCGTCGGAACGGAAGAAGGAGAGGACCGCTAATTCAGTTGTCTTGCCTTCCAGAGCGAGCTCAAGCAACGTTGGGGAACCGAGGTCAATGCGGTTGGCTCCGGCTGGGGGAACAGTTGCTGCTACATCGACCGCTGGCAAGCCGAGGAAACGCTGGCGAATTTCAAACTTGCCAGTCGGATTCTCTACGAGGTCGAGACGACGGGTGGCGCTCATGGAGCCACGCCATCCGTCGTGGGGGAGTTCGCGTGCATAGTCCCAGTTGCTCATCCATGCAATGAGGGTCTGCTGGTCTACTGGCAGGCCATGGAAGCTGACGCCTGCGTAGAAGTCGCGGCCCCAGTCCAACCAATCACCTTGCTTCAAAGATTCGTATTCGAAGCTATTCCAACCGTCCTGAATCTCATCAGGGGTGAAGTTAGTGCCATCAAATTCACCAATGAAGTATTGAGTACCGGAGCCTCCGGCCACACCGCCTGGGTTCAGCGAAACAATCAGAACCCATTTAAGCTGGTCGGTGCCAGCTACTGGCAGCTGGAATAGATCTGGGCATTCCCAAATGCCAGCGATAGCGGCCTGTGGGCCAAAGTTGGAGAGCTCGGTCCAATCCTTCAGGTTCTCAGAACGATAGATCACGACTTTGCGTTCGATAGCCTCAACAGCCACCATGACCCAGTAAGAACCCTGCTCGGATTCGTAGCGAATGACTTTTGGATCACGGAAATCTTTGGAACCTCGGTCCAGTACTGGGTTCTGCTCGTACTTGGTGAAGGTGGTTCCGCCATCCAGCGAGTAGGCGATGGCCTGGGACTGGTTGGTTTCGTCTTTGGCTGCCGCGGTGTAGATGGCAATGACCGGAGGAACTTTACCGACGCCGAGGCCACTGGTGTTTTCGTGATCCACCACGATGGAGCCAGAGAAGATGTCTGCGACATCGCCATGCAGAATCGCGATAGGTAGCTCTTCCCAGTTCACCAGATCGGTGCTGACCGCGTGGCCCCATGACATGTAGCCGTGGCCAACGCCGTTGGGATTGTGCTGGAAATAGAGGTGGTACTGCTTTCCATCAAAGAACAAACCGTTGGGATCATTGATCCAGTTTTTCTTTGCAGTGAAATGTAGCTGTGGTCGCTTCACCGTGACCTGCTGTGTTTCGGGCAACGCTGCCATCCTTCAATAAGAGTGTGCTAAATGCATTTAGCACAAGACTCTAACAGCGTGAATCAATCCCTGCAATAGGCTAGGCTCGAATAATTGCATGTAGGACAGTCGCAAAGGGAAACGTGGAAACGCACAAAGCAAAGCGGGTAACACTAGCTGACGTAGCAAAAGCCTCGGGAATGTCCAAGGCGGCAGTCAGTCTGATCCTGAACAATAAAGAGGGAGCGCGACTGTCAGACGAAGCAAAAGAACGAGTTCGCGAAGCTGCCAAGGAATTAGGCTACCGCCCGAACGCTGCCGCTCAATCCTTGCGAAGCGGCAAGACCCGCACCCTCGGCTTTATTTCTGACCAAGTCACGGTTACTCGCTTCGCCTCAGAGATGATCACTGGAATTCTGCGTGCCGCCGAAGGTCGAGACCACACCGTGCTCATTGCTGAAACCTTTGGCAAGCCGGACCAGTTGGCTGAAGCCATTACCCAGATGACTGACCGAGACGTTGACGGATTGATTCTTGGATTCATGGATTCCCGTCAACGCGACCTCAAGATTCCTCACACGGGATTGCCCACCGTGCTCGTCAACGGCATTGATGACAGTCCCTGCACTGCGGTACTTCCTAACGAATGGGAATCTGGTGCTAAAGCTGTTCAGCGGGTAGTTGAGTCCGGTGCTCGCAGTGTCGCAGTCATTGGTGAACTCAAAAGCGCTGAAAAAGATCCGCGGACTTACCCCAGCATTTCCCGCCGTTTTAGTTCGTTACGCAGTGCCTTGGCCGAAACGGATCTCGAAGTGCTTGGTCACTGGGTGCTCGAAGACTGGAACCCCACCGACGGCTATGAAGCCACCACGAAGTTGCTTGCTGAAGGGTGCAACCCCGATGCGGTTATTTGTGCGAATGACCGAGTCGCAATGGGCGTCTTCCAAGCGCTCGCCGAAAAATCGCTGATCCCTGGCAAGGATCTCTCCGTGTTGTCGTTTGATGATGAAATCATTGCTAGCTACCTTCGTCCGCAGCTGAGCTCAATCCGGCTTCCCTACGAAAAGATGGGTTCGCTGGCCGTGGAGTTGTTGCTTGACGGAAATTTGGAGCCTGGTGAACATCAGATTGATATGCCGCTCATTGAGCGCGATTCAATGAAGGTCAAATAGTCAGTCCTGGTTAGTTTGTGGCTGGAAGCTAATTTTCTGATTTTCAAGCGTATCCCACTAGTGGGTTTATGAAACGCGCTTTAAGGCGCCGCTGCTCTTGCCGCGCGATGAACCTGCTCGGCCGTGCCTTGATTGACCAAATCAAGGGCGCATAGCGCTCAGATTGTCGGTTCTCTTGCCGCGCTTGCGCGCCCACTTACCCTGAAACGCGCACTCCAAGACCTGCAGAAAATAGCTTCTTGACACTCGCAAGTGATGTGGGTTACCTTATTTCTCAGCGTAGTAACGCGCGTTACTGAATCGTGTTAGCAAAACGTTGCGCAACCGGAAACGCACTAATCTCAAAGGGGAGGAGGGGACGTGTCTCAGCAGTCCGTCACCATGGCCGATGTCGCCAAAGCGGCCGGAGTCAGTCGAACCACGGTTTCGTTTGTACTCAATGGACGGATGGAATCGAGCATCCCCGAATCCACGCGAGAAAGAATCAACCAGGCGGCACGTGAACTGGGCTACCGCCCTAATGCTGCCGCGCGAACCCTGGCTAGCAAACGCAGCTCATGGTTCGGTCTGGTTACCGAAATTGCCACTTCACCCTTTGCTACTGACGTGATCAAAGGAGCACAACAGGCAGCATGGAAAGACGGCAATTTTCTGCTCGTCGCACCCAGCGACGATGATCCCGGCATGGACAACCTCGCCGTGGAGAAGCTACTTGAACAACAAGTTGGCGGACTGATTATCGCAACCACCTGGCACCGGCAAATCACCGTGCCAGAGAACGCAAAATCAGTTCCCTGCGTTTTGGTCAATTGCTTTGATGCGGACGGGGAATTTCCTTCAATCCTTCCGGATGAGGTCGGTGGCGGCTACGCCGCCGCTGAAATTCTCGCCAAGGCCGGGCACACCAACATCGGGCACATCACCCTTAAAACAGGAATTCCTGCACAAATCGGGCGCCAAACCGGTATGAAGCAGGCCCTGTCGGACCATGGGATAGAGCAGGATGATTCAAAAATCGTCCCCGGTGATGGAACCGCTGACAGTGGATATCTCGGGACGCAAATGCTGCTAAGCCAACCAGATCCTCCGACCGCAATTTTTTGCGGAAATGACCGGATCGCCATGGGCGCCTACGACGCAATCAAAGAACGCGGATTGCGGGTGGGAGAAGACATTTCAATCGTCGGATTTGATGATCAGGAAATTCTGGCATCGCATATGCGACCAAAACTGACAACCATTGCCTTGCCCTTTGAAGAACTGGGCATGGCCGGGGTGTCACTGCTAAACCAAATGGTAGAAGGCTCGCCGATAGAGAATCGCCAAATTACCATCGGCTGCCCTCCACGCATTCGTTCATCTGTGGCCATGCACGGCCTCAGATGAGCTTCCCCTCCGCTACACATCACATGAATGGATGAGGAACTTCAATGATAATCAAATACCTACGCAGCGCGCACCTTGCCGTGGCAGCTACCGCTGTAGTCGGCACCCTCGCCTTGAGCGGATGCGTCGCCTCAAATCCAGGCGGAACTGAAGGTGGCAACGGATCAGCCAGCGCTGCGTTCCTCACCATTCCGCGTGAAGATATGGGCACTTTCTCCCGGAACTTCAACCCGTTCTCGCCCAACGCCGCACCAATGACCGGTCAGTCCATCTATGAATCCATGTTGGTCTACAACCCAGCTGGTGGCGACACTGTGCCGTGGTTGGCCACGGATTGGAAGGTTGGCAAGGACGGCAAGTCACTGACCTTCAACCTTCGTGAGAACGTGAAATTCTCTGATGGAACGCCACTGACCTCCAAGGATGTCAAGCTTTCGGTTGAACTGCAGAAAAAGCTGCTTGGCGGCTATGACTACGTCCAGTCCATCAAGACTCCGGACGAATCCACCGTGGAGTTCACCTTCAAGAAGGCCTTCACCCCGGCCCTGTACGAACTGGGGCAGCAGGTCATCGTGCCGGCTCACATCTGGTCCAAGTTCAAGAAGCCAGGAAACGAAGAGAACCCGAAGCCAGTTGGCACCGGACCCTACACAGAAGTCGCCAACTTCCAAGCGCAGTCCTTCGAACTGGGCAAGAACCCGAACTACTGGCAAGCTGACAAGCAGAAGCTTGGCGGCATCCGCATGCTTGCCTTCGCCGGCAACGACGGCGCCAACTTGGCGGCCATCTCCGGTGACGTTGACTGGACTCAGACCTACATGCCAGATATCCAGTCCACCTACGTGGCCAAGGATCCGGAACACCGCCACTTCTGGTTCCCCACCACCGGCGCAGAAATCAACTGGCAGCTGAACACCACGAAGAAGGATTTCTCCGACGTTCGCGTACGCAAGGCACTGAGCATGGCTGTTGACCGCGAGCAGGTCACCAAAGTCGGCATGTCAGGCTACGCCAAACCAGCTGATTGCACCGGCCTGTCCGGCAACTACGACAAGTGGCGCGACGCCGCAGTTGTAGAGAAGTGCGACTGGACCAAGCGCGATGTTGAAGGCGCCAAGAAGCTTCTTGATGAAGCTGGCTACAAAGAAAACGCAAAGGGACAGCGCACCACCCCTTCGGGCAAGGCCTTCACCTTTGATATCTCAGTCGGTTCCAGCTCCACCGACTGGTTGTCGGTAGCAAACATCATTGCGCAGAACCTCCAAGACGTGGGAATCAAAGCCACCGTCGATTCCCCTGACTGGGCCTCGGTCACCGCAGGATACGAGACTGGCGAATTTGATACCGGCATCGTGTGGACCGCCAACGCGCCAACTCCGTACCAGTACTACCTGAACCTTATGGGCAGCCAGAACGTGAAGCCGGTCGGCAAGCAGACCTTTGATAACTACCACCGCTTCAGCGACAAAAAAGCCGATGAACTGCTGAGCAAGTTTGTCTCCACCAGCGATGAGGGCGAACAGAAACAGGTAGTCAATGACCTGCAGGCACGCTACAGCGAACTAGCACCAGTCGTGCCACTATTCGCCGGACCAGAATGGGGCGCCTACACCACCGAGCACTTCGTTGGCTGGCCTACCGAAGAGAACCCCTACGCGACCCTGAGCAACCGAGCACCCACCACGGTCTTGGTGCTCACCAGCCTAGAGCCAGCAAACTAGCAACATTTCCCCTCCGTAGTGGGCGGAGTTCATCCGCCCACTACGTTGCGATCCTTAGTCAAGGACACACATCATGAGTTTCCTCTTACGGCGTCTGGGCTTTTACCTCTTGGCCTTCTGGGCGTCCATCACCCTGAACTTTCTGCTGCCGCGGCTGATGCCAGGTGACCCTGTCACCCGCATGCTTTCGCGTTCGCAGCAACGACTTGAACCCCAGCAGGTCGAAGCGCTGCGCACGATGATGGGCGTCGACGGCGGCCCCATCATTCCCGAATACTTTGCCTATCTCGGGCGGATCCTGACCGGTGATTTTGGGATGTCGATTTCCCGTTTCCCCACCCCGGTCTCCGAAGTCATCGCCTCGCAGCTGCCCTGGACCCTGCTGCTCGGGTTGACTTCACTGATCATCGCGGTGATTCTGGGCAACCTGCTGGGCATCCTCGCAGCCTGGCGTCGTGGCGGCTTCCTGGATTCCGTCGCTCCGCCTCTGCTGGTATTCATCGGCTCCTTCCCATACTTCTGGCTTGCCATGGGTGCGTTGTACATCTTTGGCATCAACATGGGCGTAGCCCCAATGAGCCATGCGTTTTCCGTCGGCTTGGTCCCTGGCTTCAACCTTGTGTTCATCTTGGACGTCGCGGCGCACCTGATCTTGCCCGCACTGACGATCGTCTTGGTGTCCTTGGGCGGCTGGATGCTGGGCATGCGCAACACCATGATTGCCACCAACTCCGAGGACTACATTCTGATGGCTGAAGCCAAAGGGCTTCGCCCGCACCGCATCATGCTGAACTATGCAGCACGCAATGCGATGCTTCCCTCGGTGACCAGCATGGGCATGAGTATCGGATTCATTGTCGGTGGTGCTCTGCTGACCGAAGTCGTCTTCGCTTACCCCGGCGTTGGTTACCAGCTGCTCGGTGCAGTCCAAGGCCTTGACTACCCGCTGATGCAGGGCATGTTCCTGACCATTACCGCAGCGGTGCTAATTGCCAACTTCCTCGTAGACCTGGTCTACGTCCGACTTGACCCTCGTGTGCGGAAGGGCTGAACCTCATGAGCCAAAATGACACCAACCCCCAAACCGCTGTGGCTGAAGATCCCACCGATGAAAGCGCCGTCAACCGGGCCCGAGTGAACACAACCCGCCTGTTGCGCACCCTGCTGCGCAACGGCAAGGCAGTTGCCGGGCTGAGCATCATCCTTGTATTTATTATCTTGGCCTTGCTGGCGCCCTTGCTCTTCCCCGGGGACCCATCGCATATTACCTCGGACGGAGCCAGCACCCCCAGCTTGCAGCACCTGTTGGGGACTACCACTAAGGGCCAGGATGTTCTGGGCCTGACCTTATGGGGCGCTCGCTCCTCCCTCTTTGTCGGCTTCGCCGCCGGCATCTTTTCCACCATCGTTGGTGTGCTGGTTGGTCTGAGCGGAGCCTACTTTGGGCGCGGCCTGGACGAAGTGCTTTCCCTGGTCACCAACGTTTTCCTCTTGGTACCAGGACTTCCATTGCTGGTGATCCTTGCAGCGTTCATGCCACCGGGAATTGGCACGGTCATTGTTGTTCTGGTGATTACCGGCTGGGCAGGCAGTGCGCGCGTCATGCGCTCTCAAGCAATGTCCATCCGCGGCAAAGACTATGTCGCCGCAGCCCTGGTCTCCGGCGAGCGCCCGCTACGCATCATGGTCCGGGAGATCCTGCCGAACATGGCATCGGTAGTCATGACCACGCTGTTGGGCTGCATCATCGGATCTATCGGGGCCCAAGCCGGACTTGAATTCTTGGGACTGGGCGACGTGAACACGATCTCCTGGGGCACTAACCTCTTCTGGGCTACCAGCGATGGCTCGCTCATGCTGGGCCAATGGTGGATTTTTGTGCCATCGGGTCTTGCTATCGCTTTGGTCGCCTTCGCACTGGCGCTGTGCAACTACGCGGTGGATGAAATCACCAACCCGCGCCTGCGACGTCCGAAGCACGCAACGAAGAGCACTGCGGCGACCACCGTGGCGCGAAAGGAAGAAAAATGAGCGTCCCGGTATTGGAAGTCCAGGACTTGACGGTTGAATATGTCAGCGATGAGCGTGCCGTGCGCGGCGCCGACCGCGTCAGCTTCGCCATCCATTCCGGTGAAATCTTTGGCCTGGCAGGGGAGTCTGGCTGCGGCAAGTCAACCATTGCCAACTCGATCATGCGTTTATTAAAAGATCCTGCGCGGATTACCCACGGCAAGATCCTCTTTGACGGCAAAGACGTTCTGGGCATGGATGAGGCGGAACTGCGCGCGTGGCGCTGGAACAACGTCGCCATGGTGTTCCAGTCGGCCATGAATTCCTTGAACCCGGTCACCCGGATTGGCGAGCAATTTGTTGACGTGATCCGTACGCACCGTGGCGGTACCCGAGCCGCGGCGCTGCAACGGGCTGAAGAACTGCTCAAGATGGTGCGAATCGATCCGGCACGACTGCGCGCCTACCCGCATCAACTATCCGGTGGGCAGCGACAACGCATTGTCATTGCCATGGCTTGTGCGCTGAATCCGAGGCTATTGATCCTTGATGAACCAACTACTGCTCTGGATGTGGTGGTACAGCAAGAAATCCTGGAGCAGATCCGGGAGCTGCAAAAGGAATTGGGCTTTGCCATCCTATTTATCACTCACGACATGTCGTTGATGCTTGAACTCTCAAACCGCATTGGCATCATGTACGGCGGGCGCATTGTCGAGCTGGCACCAGCAGGAATCCTGCATCACGATTCCCGCCATCCCTACACCCAGGCGCTACTCGGAGCCTTCCCACCATTGCACGGCCCAAAGCTCAAACTCACGGGGCTGGCCGAAGGCGTCAAATTTACCAATGTTCAGGACCTAAAAGACCTCGGCAACGGACATTGGGTCGCCCCGACTGACCAGCCAGTACTGTCGCAAGGAGAAGCGCTATGACTTCAAGGACAGCAGAAAAGACCGCTGTAGGCCCGGCCGTAAGCATCCATGCGCTGAGCAAGTCCTATAGCAGTTCATCGCTCTTCAAGCGCAAAGCGGTCCCTGCATTGAGGAACATTGATCTGGAAATTCAGCGCGGTGAGATCGTGGCGCTGGTAGGGGAATCTGGTTCCGGAAAATCCACTTTGGCTCGATGCCTGGCCTTGCTGGAGACTCCGGATTCCGGCGAAGTTCTGGTCAATGGGCAGAACATCGCTGGGCTCAAGGGGGCAGCCGCACGCGAATACCGCAGCGAAGTACAGATGGTCTTCCAAGATCCATTTGGCTCCTTGAATCCCACCTTCCGAGTGGAGCACATCTTGGAACGTGCCTTGGCCCTGCACCAGCCTGAGATCAAGTCAAAGCGCAACGAAATGGCCAGACTGGTCAGCACCGTAGGGCTCAGCCCTGAAGTGCTCTCCTCCTTCCCACACGAGCTCTCCGGAGGGCAGCGTCAACGTATCGCTATTGCCCGTGTCCTGGCAGCCAAGCCGAGCGTCATCCTGGCTGATGAGCCAACCTCCATGCTTGACGTGTCCGTGCGTATTGGCGTGCTGAATCTGCTTCACAAGCTTCGCGACGAGCACGGGATCACCATCTTGTATGTGACTCATGATCTGGCCTCTGCCCGATACCTTTCGGACCGAATCGCGGTGCTCAACGAGGGACGAATAGTTGAGTCAGGGGAATCCGTGGCACTACTGGCACAGCCAAGGCATCCATACACGAGGCTTTTGGTTGGTGCTGTGCCCAATCCGGATCGCGATAATAATCTCGATGCGTCCAAGCGTGCCGCCCTGCGCGAGCAAATAGCACGCTGGTCAACCAGCCCCAACCTGAAAAAGCGGGTCATCGATGAAGCCAACCAGCACTGGGTGCTGGCTGACGAAGGTGAAATGATTTGAGCCTGAATGCGGACAACGCGGCCAACACCGGCCCAACACGCCGAAGCATCGTGACCACCCTGGCCTCCACTGCGGCTCTAGGCTTGAGCGGCCTGGGTGCGGCAGCAGTCCACGCGGCACCGGCGACGCCACGAACAGAAACCGAGAAGAATGTGCCCAGCGCGATGAGCTACCGCCCTAGCTACCACTTCAGCGTTCCCGACAACTGGAAAAATGACCCGCAGCGCCCCATCTATCTTGACGGCGAATATCTGTATTACTACCTGTACAACGAGGACTACATCCTCGGTGGCACTGGGACGAGCTGGCGCCTGACTACCACCACGGATCACGTGAATTTCACTGACCACGGCGTTGCCATCAGAAAGCACGAAAGTCCAAACGGCGACTGCTGGTCAGGGTCAATTGTCATAGATGAAAACAACACTGCGGGATACGGGAAGAATGCCTTGATTGCATTGGTGACCCAGGCCCCTAATGGTGAGCAAGCGCAGTTCCTGTGGTACTCCACAGACAAGGGCCGCACGTTTAAACCAGGTGGTACTAAGCCTGTGCTGCCTAATCCGGGACAGGAAGCGTTCCGAGATCCGAAGGTCATCTGGCATGAGCCCACCTCACGCTGGGTCATGCTTAACGCCGAGGGCGACCGCCTTGGAATTTACGTCTCGCCGAACCTGAAGCAGTGGAAACGCACGAGCGAATTTGTGCGGACCACCCTGGGTATTCTTGAATGCCCGGACCTGTTCGAGATGCAGGCTTCGGACGGAACTAAGCATTGGGTGCTGGGCACGAGTGCTAACGGCAAGCCACGTGACTTGCCTGCCACCTACGCGTACTGGGTAGGTAAGTTTGATGGCAAGAGCTTCACCACCAAGGACGATGATCCGCAATGGTTGGACTGGGGCTTCGACTTCTACGGAGCCGTCACCTATCCAGACCACCGTGCGGATGGCAGCGTCAATCCGCAGCTACGTCGTGCTATTGGCTGGAATAACTTCTGGGACTACCCGCACAACGCTCCGAGCATGGCCACCGATGGCTATAACGGTGATGACATGATTGTGCGCGAAATTCGCTTGATTGCTGACCCCACTGGTTACTACTTTGCTTCGGCTCCCGTGGCCGAGCTGGCACAGCTGGCGGGCCCAGACATCGACTTGGGCAGCCCAACGGTTTCCAGCAAGCAGTTACTGGATTTCTCTAGTAGCGCCTATGAGCTGAAATGCGAATTGAACTGGGACCCTGCCAATCCACCCGAGAACGTTGGATTTGAGCTCTGCAGGGCCAAGGCGGCAACCCGCCATGTCGCCACCGGGATTTTCTTGGCTGGGGGATTCGCTTATGTGAATCGCAAGCCAAGTTTTCACCCGGGGGATAAGAGCGAGACGAAGAGTCCATTGGATGTGCCGGGCGGGAAAATCAAGGTGCGCGTTCTGGTCGACCGGTCCAGTGTTGAAGTGTTTTTCGGCGACGGGCGGATCGTTCATTCGCATCGAGTGTTCCCACTGGCGTCGGATTCTGGCATCAAGCTATTTGTCTCTGGAGGCAAAGCAACGTACAAGAATCTTACGGTGCGCAACCTGAGCTTCGCTTAGAAATATGGGGTTGGACGCGGGAACTAAAGTTCCTGAGTCCAGCCCCAATTCACTGTTCAAGGGCGTATGTATTTGCGTGAACTACAGGATTCTTCAGCTCGCCAATGCCCTGAATCTTGCAGATAACCTCATCGCCTCCGGCGATGGGCCGGGCTTTGGCAGGGAAACCAGTCAAGATGAGATCACCTGGTTGCAATGTCATGAATCCACTGAGATAAACCAGGATCTCATCCACGCCCCACCCCAAGTTCTGGGTGGTCGAAGTTTCAAGCGTTTCGCCGTTATGTATGATGCCGACTTCCAAATCACTGTCCTTTAAGCCAACAACAATCCATGGGCCCACAGGAGTGAAGGTATCGGGGCTCTTGGCGCTGATCCACAGCTCGTCTGCTTTTTGGGCGTTGCGGTCCGTTACGTCGTTGCCAATGGTTATGCCCAGGACTGCTTCACGTGCGTTTTCCAGCGTGAGGTTTTTGGCTGGTTTGCCAACGACGATGGTTAACTCAGCTTCTGGTTCAACGCGTGCACCGCTGTTGTCCAGCATGATGGGGGCAAGTGGTCCAACTACTGAACTTGCTGCCTTGTGAAAAGCCTGTGGTGGCAAAGCGCGCCCTGGTGCGCCAGTGTTATGCGCCATGCCGAACACATTCAGTGGATTGCTCGGTGCCAGGAAAGAGAATTGTTCCTCGGTGACGACATCGTTGATATCCCAACCAGCACGTGCGGGGCTATTCTGGTTTGCCCGCGAGCTGGGGAAGGGCGAAGTGATGATTTTCCATGTGCGGCCTTCCACGGAATCGAAATCAGCAGCGGCATTCAGGACAAAAAACTGTTCGGCAAGTGCTGATGATTCACTGTCATTGGGTTGGACGCGTGCGATTCTATAAACGGCTTCAGGCATACGGGAATCCTACCTACTTAAGCCGGATAATCGTGCTGTTGGCGATGTTTTGTGTCTATTGAGCGCGGACCGCTCAATTCATGGCAGTGGACCATCCTTGTGTTGCTTTGCTATCTCGTTCAGTAATGGACCGGATGCCATCCAGATGTCATCCGGGTCATAATAATCGCATTCTCAAACATCAAACGTCTAATGTTTAGGGGTGAGTCTTAATTCCGCTGGACCATCGAGCCAGCCTCAAATTCAAGAAACCAAAAATCCCATGTGGAGGGCGAACCTCCTTGCCGTCGTCGTGGTTATCCTTGTTGGCTTAAACCTGCGCATGGGAATCGCGTCAGCATCCCCGTTATTCCATGATCTCCAAGAACTGATGGGCTATGGCACCTTTGTCGCCTCGCTGTTACCGACCATCCCGGTGTTGTGCTTCGCAGTGGCTGGGGCAGCGACCAGTACGGTGCTCCGGAGGACTGGCATTGAATTCGGAATCGCCCTTTCCTTGTTGATGCTGACAGCTGGATTGGCACTGCGCGTGGTTGATTCAACGTGGGCCCTCCTAGCTGGGACGGTAATCGGCATGTGCGGGCTAGCTGTTTGCAATGTCGCCATGCCTTCGTTTATCCGGCAGTATCACGGGACCCGCGCGGCGTCGATGACTGCCGCATACACGACAACCATGTCCATTGGTGCCACGCTGGCCTCGTCGCTCAGCGTTCCTCTGGCTTCCCGGACCGGTTCGCCAACGACAGCCCTGGCCCTCTGGACGATTCCTGCCCTCATAGCACTACTGTTCTTCATGCCGTTGGCATTCTCGAATAGGCGGGGCACCATAACGCGAGGTGCCCATGTATCGCCATGGGCATTGTTGGCTACGCGCAAGGGCCTGCTGTTCACCACGGTGTTCGGGATCCAGTCGCTGCTGGTCTACACGGTGGTCAGTTGGTTGCCTCATATCCTTATTTCGAGAGGGCTGGAACCGATTGCGGCAGGATTGATGCTGGGAATCGTTCAGGGCGTCAGCATCTTTGCAGTCCTGGCGGTGCTTTGGATGGCATCGAAGCCGGGACTTCTGCGCACCGCGTTCGTCTTGACTGCCAGCTGCTCGGTCCTGGGCTTCACCGCCTTGCTCTTCTTGCCGGTGGAATTCTCGCTGTTGACTTCGCTCCTGATCGGGCTGGGGTTCGGGGTGTTCCCGCTGGTCATGCTGATGCTCAGTCGCAGCGGTGGCAGTGCCGAGGAAACCACGGCGCTTTCCACCGTGGCGCAATCGGTGGGCTACTTGATTGCTGCCATCGGACCATTTGCCTTGGGACTCATGCAAGGCGCACTTGAAGGATGGACAACCGGTTTGGTCATTATCTTGGCCTGTGCCGTGGTGCAGCTGCTGTTTTGCTACAAGCTCGGAGGCCTTCGCCTGGAGAACGATTCACGCCAGCTCGTTGAGGTCGATACAACATCAACGAAAGGACAGCAATGAGTGCCACACCGATGCGCCGGCCACTGGCCGATGAGGTAGTTGCCAAGCTGCAGGACGCGGTAGCCAATGGGCGCTGGCGGGTGGGCGAACGTATTCCCTCCGAGCCCGAGCTGATGACGGAACTCGGCATTTCGCGTGGAACCCTGCGCGAAGCCATCAAGGGCTTGGCGCGCACTGGAATGTTCGAAGTCCGCCGGGGTGACGGGACCTACGTGCGGGCTACCAACGAAATCAGTGGCACTGCGCAACGGGTCTACCGCGAGCACTCCGATCGCGACGTGCTGCAAGTCCGTTTTGCCCTGGATACGCAGTCGGCGAGGCTTGCTGCCCAAACGTCCGACGCGCATGTTGTCCAGCGCTTGCGCAGGCTTTTGGCGCAGCGGTATGAGGCATGGGCTGCGCAGGACTTCCAAGCATGGTCGCAGGCCGATTGGCAGTTCCATCTGGAGGTGGCGCATGCATCTGGCGTTCCCCTGATGCATGAGATCTATGAGGGATTTGGCGATGTTTTCCATGGCGCCAAGATGGTTCAACGACTCGCAGATGGGTTTGATGGCTGCTTGAGGGAAGGCCATGAAATGCTGGTCGACGCCATCGAAGCGGGAGACGCGGAAGCTGCGGCCAAGACAGTGATTGACAACCTTGATTACTGCATGGGGTGGTTGCCGTAGCGGCCAACTGCTTATCCAATGTGGAAGCCGGCTGCACGGTGGGGCTTTACTTCGGAGTTTCAATCAGAAATTAACTTGTGATCTTGGAGACAATTTTTCCCCATTGCCGCTTGGTAGCTAGTGAGGCGGAGTGGCTAGAAGCCCGCAGTCATGCAGATGTATAGGCGAGCAATGCAATTTTCCCCACTTTCGGAGGCTAAAAAAATAAGTTGACAGTTCTCAACCTTTTTTAGGATGGTTGAGTAATGTCAACTTCTGCTCCGCCTTTAGAAACCGAGGCAAAACCTGCAGCCGCTATGAAGCCGGCTCAAGTGATGCTTTCCATCTCAGGTTTGATGGCTGCGATGTTCACCGTATTGGTGTCATCGACAGTGATCGCCACCCCGATGCCATTGATCGTTGCCGACCTGCACGGCACGAATACCCAGTACACCTGGGTACTGGTTGCGGCCTTCCTCTCCATGACCGTCTCCACCCCGATCTGGGGCAAGCTCTCCGATATCTTCAACCGCAAGGCGATGCTGCAAATCGCCTTGATCATCTTCGTCCTTGGCACCGTAGCTGCCGGTTTCTCTAGTCAGATCGGTGGCGACTCCCATGAAGGTGCGATGTCGTGGCTGATCGGCTGGCGTCTAGTGCAGTCGGTTGGAACCGGTGGCCTGATGGCCCTGGTTCAGGTGGTTATCGCCGACATCATTTCGCCTCGCGAGCGTGGCAAGTACATGGGCATCATGGGCGCCGTCATGGCCGTCGGCCAGATCGGTGGCCCTCTGCTCGGCGGCGTTATCGCCGATAGCTGGGGCTGGGAATGGTGCTTCTTCGTCTGTGTACCGTTCGCCGTTGGTGCGCTGATCCTGATCCAGTCAACCCTGCGCATCAAGCACGTGCGGGGCAATACGAAGATTGACTTCTTGGGCTCAGCACTGATCATCGCCGGCATCAGCCTGCTGCTGATCTGGATCAGCCTTGGTGGCAAGACTCCTGACTCCGGTGGATTCGCGTGGGACTCATCGCAGAGCATCACCATGGCCGCTGCTGCCGGTGTGCTCATCATCGCCACCGTGTTCTGGGAACTGCACGTCAAAGAACCAATCATTCCCATCCGTCTTTTTGCACAGCGCACCTTCGCGCTGGCGTCCATTGCCTCGGTCGCCGTGGGCGTCACCATGTTCGGCACCTCGGTCTTCCTGAGCCAGTACCTGCAGCTCGCCCGTGGCTTCACCCCAACCCATGCAGGTCTGCAGACCCTTCCAATGGTTCTTGGCTCCATGTTTGGTGCCATCATCGTCGGTCAGCTGATCTCGCGCACCGGACGCTGGAAGAAATATGTTGTCGGGGGCGGCGTCGTTCTGAGCATTGGCTTGTACCTGATGTCGCGCATCGACTACGACACGCCGCTGTGGTTCGTTGACCTGGGCATGTTCTTGCTCGGTCTGGGCTCGGGTGTGCTGATGCAGAACCTGGTCTTGGTTACCCAGAACTCCCTGCCACCACGCATGATCGGTGCCGGTTCCGGCGCTATCGCCTTCTTCCGCAGTCTCGGTGGCACCATCGGTGTTTCCGTACTGGGGTCGGTCTTGGGCACTCAGGTGGCTGACAAGATGAAGGACGGCCTGGCCAAGGTAGTCGAAGAGATCAATAAGGCTGCAGGGGTTCCTCAGCTTTTGGTTGATAATCCGGATTGTGCCAACAGCCTTGAGTCGTTGGGCAGCGGCACCGTGCCTGCAGTCAATGATCTATGTGAGCCAGTACGCGCAGTCGTGGAAAGCTCCTACGGTCAGTCCATCGCCTTCCTGTTCTTCCTGGTTGTGCCGCTGGCTATTGTCACCTTGATCTGTGCCATCTTCCTGCCAAACAAGCCACTGTCTAAGAAGTCCGCTTCTGAGCAGATTGAAGAGGAATTGGGCGGAGAGCTTTCCGCACTGGAACCGGCTGAACGCGGCGGCCGTGGCTACGAGGAACTGCTCTCCACCGGTGCCATCACGCTACCCACGGAAGAAGAACTGGCCGAAGCGCGTCAGCAGATGCGCGAAGCCCGCCGCATGGACGAGCGCGACCTCGTAGAACAGGTAATGCGAAATCGTGGCGCACGTGCGGCCGTGGAACCAGCGCTGGATCCTGAACTCAGCGTGGCTGAACGTCTCCAGGCTGCAGAAGCTGACGCGCATCATGAATCCGCACGGGTCGGTGCCGTGGTGGAAGAACTCCAGTCTGCCCTTGAACGTGCACGCACTGCGCATACTCAGATTGAGGACCAGGTAGGCCATGCGGTGAACGCGCTGAAGGCTTACGATAAGCGCCTGAACATCTTGGGAGAGCGCGTGGATGACACCGAGCGTGCACAGTTTGAGATGCAGCAGGAAGCCCGCGCCGAACGTCAGGCCACTAGCCGCATGCAGGGACGTCACGCAGCTCATTCGGTCACCACTGACCCAGCTGCGACAGCTGAGCCAGATTCCGATACTCCGGCATCCAACCCGCCAGTGGGCGGTGTTGCTGAACAGTCTGAGAATCGCCAGCCATGAATCAAGTAAACGGTGCGGCGCTGGATGATATCGAGGCGGCATTTGCTCGACTAGCTCCCGCAGTCAAAGGCCGGATGGCTCAGAACGCCAGGCTATTCCATCCGGAACTGCGCGGTGCTGGATTCTCGGTATTGCGCGCCGTGTTGCTCAGCGCGCTACGACGCCCAGGTGCGGATCTGACGGTCTCGGAATTGGTTTCGGGATGCCATATGGATAAGTCGGTTGTTTCACGCCAGCTCAAAGACCTGAAACAGTGGGGTCTGATCCAACTGGCACGATCGGAGCAGGACGCACGAGTGTATCTGGTCAGCCCGACCGAGTTTGCCCTCACACGATTCCAAGAGATCAAGCAAGAGACGCGTGCTGATTACCAGGACATGTTGGCGGCATGGGATCCGCAAGACGTTTCACATCTTGCCTCCCTCCTCTTGCGTTTCTCGGAACAAGTGGAGAAACGCTTCCGCGACTAGTCGTTGACATAGCTGCACTCGAGCCCTCGGGTAGTTATTGATCAAAAGATCAGTGACCTCCCGAGGGCTTTGTCTATCGGAGAATTTCAGAGGAAGAAAAAGAAATGCTCAGCCAGATTCTGCAGAGTTCAGTGGAAGCTAACGCCCCCGGAGCAACTGACGGATGAGGAGCTCGATGAACTGGCTTCCACGTCCACATCAAAAGCGAGGAGCCAGGTCTTTCGCCGAGCAGTACCAAGGAAGAAATGGAAAGAGCCTAGATGAGCACGCTGAACAAGGGAAAGAAAAATTGTTCCTGCGCTGATCACTAGCGCTCGCGTTGTGAAGCTCAAAGGTAACTACATCGTCCTGGACGAAGACAACGCCCCACCGACAACTAGGTATCCTGCGGACGATTTCCGTTGCGTTGTTGAAAGCGCAAAATCGGAGTACCGAGCCGCGGTCGGGATCGGCAACAGACTGAACGAGGCCACAATCTCATTGGCAAATTACGACCCGCCTAGACGTAAATGAGCACCAGCAATTAAATAAGCAATGAGCGGCAGGAAAAATCCGACCGCTCATTGCTTTGAAGAATTGTATTTGGGGCTAGATAGCCTTCATCCGCGCTACGTTATCGCGAACGACGGCCTGGAAATCGCCACCTGATGTCGCAAAGACCTTGCGCTGGCGCTGGTACTCGGCACCGGACTCAATCAAGCGAATGATGCCCTGCAGTTCCTCGGAACATCCCAACTGTTCTGCAACAGGGGCGAGGCGCTTGACCTCAGCGCGTAGGTGGTCGGTCACCAACATTTCATCACCTTGAGCGTTCAGGATGATGATGGCGTCTAAACCATAGCGGGCTGCACGCCACTTGTTCTCTACGCGGAACCACGCGGGCATGATCGGGATCTTGTAGCCGGCTTCAATCGACATGGACATGTCGTGAACCAGGCATTGGGTTAGTGCGGTGATCGCTGCGATGTCATCCAGTGAGCTCAAGCCGTCGCAGATGCGCATTTCGACGGTGCCAAAGCGTGGCACCGGGCGTACATCCCAACGAATTTCTGAGACATCATCAATCACGCCGGTATGCAGCATGTCTGCGACGTGGGCTTCGTATTCAGACCACGAATTGAAGTGGAATGGAATACCGGCGGCCGGAAGCTGCTGGAACATCAGCGAACGCTGCGACGCGTAGCCGGTGTCTTCGCCACCCCAATAGGGGCTAGAAGCACTCAGCGCCTGGAAATGTGGCTGGTAGTTGATTAAGCCATCGGTGATGGGCAGAGCCTTGTCTCGGCTGTCCAATCCAACGTGCACGTGCACGCCGTAGATGACCATCTGGCGTCCCCACCATTGGGTGCGGTCGATGAGCTTGGCGTAGCGGTCCTTGTCGGTCACCGGTTGCAAAGTTGGGGGAGCGAAGGGGTGTGAACCAGCGGAGTAAAGGTCAACCCCATGATCTCCAGCAACGTCGTTGAGCATGCGCACGTTGGTGCGTAGTTCCTCGGCGGCGCCGGCTACGGTGTTGTGCACACCGGTGACTACCTCAACCGTGTTCATCAGCAGCTCTGGCTTGACCGTTGGGTGTTCGTCTTCATGGCTCAGGCCAGCATCGTTCTTGAGCTGGTCAAGGACGTCTTCAGCTACCGAACACAAGTCCGCATTTTCGCGATTGACCAAGGCGATTTCCCATTCAACACCGATGGTGGATTGGGCAGATTGGGCGAACTCGATTTTTTGCACGGGGCTCCTAGTGATGACGTCTCGGACGGATCACTCCGGAGCCGAAAAAACAGGACTGAAAATTCACCGACAATCGATGTTTCTCTATCCCCATTCTATATATGGCAACTCATCGGGCGGGATACTGAACCGATGGGAGGTGTATCACCTTAGATTAGTGAGGGGATACCTCGAAAGCTACACGTTTTTCTCCAATACGTGCCAGCATCAGCGTTGCGCGGTTCTTGGCGCTCTTTGGCACACCGGCCAACAGGATCTTTCGTAATTCCTCAGGCGTCGCGTCTACTCCGCGTTTCTTGATGTCCAGGGTGCCAATGCCATTGGCCTTGACCCAGCTGCGAAGTTTCTTCACGTTGTAATCGTGGACCGCCAGCACCTGATAACCGCGGGCGAAAGGAGTGGAGATCTGTTCGTCATGGGTGAAGTACGCGATGTGCTCGTCCAGCAGGTGGCCACCGGTGCTCTCTAGAAGCCTTGAGATCAGGTGGGAGCGGATGACTGCACCGTCAGGTTCATAAATATGAGCTGCGAGTTCGCCTACTTGTGCTGCTGGATCATCCTTGGCAAATACGTTGCTGGTGAGTTCATGAGCGCCATCTTTATCGATGACCAGGGCTGCGCGCACTACGTCTTTGCGCTTGAGCTTGCCGAACCACAGGCACGCTTCGATGACAGAGCCGTGGTCCGAGATCCATACGGACTCGGCGTTCTCGGGAATGGCATCATGTGGCAGGCCCGGGCCCAACTTCACACCGACATCTAGTCCTGAATCCACGAGCTTTTCGACGAAAGACAAGGGTGGCGAGAAGGCTTCTGGGTCAAAGAGCCTGCGGGTGCTGCCGGCAATGTCGGTACGTCGGGCTGGATCCAGCCACACGCCATCGATCCCGGTCAGATCGGTTTCTTCGGCACCGCCGTGAATGACGGTGGCATTTTCAAATGGCATCAGGTTCAAGGTGGTGGCTGCAGCGGTGGTTTCGTCTTTCTCTACCGCGGTGACCTGCAGCCCGGCACTAGCTAGGGCGATGGAGTCGGTGCCTATACCGCAGCCAAGGTCTGCCACGTGAGTGGCACCGGCCTTGGTGAATCGCTGTGCGTGCAGCCCGGCAATGGTCAACCGAGTTGCCTGCTCCAAGCCAGCGGGCGTGAAGATCAAGGAATCGGCGAAGGGGCCAAACTTCACCCGTGCTTTGTAGCGAAGCTCTGATTGGGCTATGACGGCGCGGACCACTTGAGGGTCGTGGCCATCCTTGCGTAGCTTTTCGTTCAGCGTCCACGCTGCATCCTTGGAAGCGACCATGGATGGATCAATGGTGGAGAGCAATTGCCAGCCATCAGTTGAGAGCAGTGCGGCGAATTGTTCGTTGAGCGTTGAGTCGTTAGAAGCCTGAGCCATAGTTCAAGCCTATCGTTGATAGTTTGCTTGTTTGGTCCTGAGGCTCCTTGCCATCGATAGGTCGATGTGACCTATGTGACACATTGGCGTCATATTCAGATTCTTTTAAGGCTCTTCGAGGTCGCTGGTGTCGAGCGGTCGGTACCGGATCTTGCCATTGAGGAGTGGGGGTCATGTTCAGAAATTATGAAGCGCAATTCAGCATTGGCTAAGTGATGCTTTTTCATGGAACGGCATTTGTTTAGAAAGCGTAATCCTTTGTGGAAACCGTCAAAACATTCTGGCAGGTAGAGCTTTCGCTGATTTACAGTCTGCCGTTCAGTTTACTTCGGCACGTAACCGCATTGCCTGCCGCGCTCGGTGAAGCCGTACTGCACGAGAAAAAACTGAAGTGACTCAGGTCGCATTCGAGCGGTCTTTGGTGTTCCATGGCACCTGTGAAGAAATCTATGCAGCGAACGACAACGACGTCGAGCAATCGATCGCCATTAAGTGCCAAGGCTCTCAAGGACCCGGCACCTCTGGCTCAGAACCAACTCAAGCGAGGTATGAGCAGTCGCCACCTGCAGATGATTGCCATCGGCGGCTCCATTGGCACCGGCTTGTTTGTTGCCTCGGGCGGAACTATCGCCCAGGCCGGACCGGGCGGCGCCTTGCTGGCCTACGCGGCCGTGGGGCTCATGGTGTACCTGTTGATGCAGTCATTGGGGGAGATGACAGCCAAGATTCCGGTGGCCGGTTCCTTCCAAACCTTCGCCACCCGTTTTGTCTCGCCATCCTTCGGCTTTGCCATCGGCTGGAACTACTGGTTCAACTGGGCCATCACCGTCGCAGCTGAACTCGTTGCCGCAGGCATCGTCATGAGCTTCTGGCTGCCCGATGTCCCCGGTTGGGTGTGGGCGGGGCTCTTCCTCGCTGCATTGACCGCCTTGAATGCGCTCTCGGCCAAGGCCTTTGGTGAAGGCGAATTCTGGCTGGCCATGATCAAAGTAGTTACCGTGATCGCCTTCCTGGCAGCCGGCGTCCTGATGATCTTTGGAGTCCTCGGATCGCAAACTGATCCACTGGCCAACTGGAAGGAAGGCAAAGACGTCTTCCATGGTGGATGGCTGTCCATCATCTCGGTCTTCATGATTGCCGGATTCTCCTTCCAAGGCACCGAGCTGGTCGGTGTTGCCGCCGGTGAAGCCAAGGACCCGCGCCGCGAAGTACCCAAAGCGATCCGCCGGGTCTTCTGGCGCATCATGCTCTTCTACATCGGTGCCATCTTTGTCATCGGTTGCCTGATCCCGTTTGCTGATCCGAGTCTCTTAGCTAGCGGTGAAGCCGACGTCGCTTCCTCGCCCTTTACTCTGGTCTTCGAACGTGCCGGCATTGCCTTCGCGGCAGCGGCTATGAACGCGGTCATCCTCACCGCCATTCTCTCTGCTGGCAATTCGGGCCTCTACGCCTCCACGCGCATGCTCTACTCAATGGCCCATGACGGCAAGGCGCCGAAGATCTTCGGCAAGACCAATTCGCGCGGAGTTCCGGTGATGGCCTTGCTGGCCACAGCCGCCGTGGGACTCTTTGGCTTCCTGACCGCTTTGGTTGGGGAAGGGGCTGCCTACACCTGGCTGCTCAATGTGTCGGGCCTATGCGGCTTTATTGTCTGGGTAGGTATCGCCGCTTCGCACTACCGCTTCCGCCGCGGTTACTTGGCGCAGGGATACAGCGTGAAAGATCTGCCCTACCGTGCACCCTTCTTCCCCTTGGGTCCCATCGTGGCGTTCTTGATGCTCATCGCGGTGATTGTCGGTCAGAACTATCAGGCGGTCCTCGCGGGCCACGGTCTGGAGGTTCTCTCTGCCTACATTGGCTTGCCACTGTTCTTGGGCCTGTGGCTGGGGCACCGCATGATGACCAAGTCCAAGATGGTGGAGCTCTCCGAAATGGATCTCAGTGCTCCGGAAGATATCGAAGAGTCGGCGGCTGTGCGCTCTGCGCGAACCGGTGTGACGAACTAAGGGCTTTGGTTAGCACTCGCCTTGACCGAGTGCTAAAGCTCGTCCTAAAGTCAGTGATGGAAGTTCTGCAGGTTTTTGCCTGCGGAACCACCGCCTGACTGGATACCACCAACTGGCACCGCGACGACGGTTGGTCCAATGCCATAGGGCGCACCCCTACCACCATTGGTTCATACACGAAAAGGAGAGACCATGTCTGTCTCCATCAAGCCGCTCGAAGACCGCATTGTCATCAAGCAGGTCGAAGCCGTAACCACCACCGCTTCGGGCCTTGTTATCCCAGATTCCGCTAAGGAAAAGCCACAGGAAGGCACCGTTGTTGCAGTAGGCCCAGGCCGCATCGACGACAAGGGCAACCGCGTTCCTGTAGACGTTGCCGAAGGCGACGTTGTTCTGTACTCGAAGTACGGTGGCACCGAGGTCAAGGTCGGCAACGAAGAGTACCTGGTGCTCTCGGCTCGCGACGTACTGGCAGTCGTCGTAAAGTAATGCCAACCTCGCAGCACCAAGGATCCGCTGATCCTGGTGCAGCCGAATTTTCAGGAGAAAATGCATGGCTAAGCAGCTAGCATTCAACGAGGAAGCGCGACGCGCTCTCGAAGCGGGCATTGATAAGCTCGCGAACACGGTGAAGGTCACCCTCGGCCCACGTGGTCGCAATGTGGTGCTTGCCAAGACCTGGGGCGCCCCGACCATCACCAATGATGGTGTCACCATTGCTCGTGACATCGATCTGGAAGATCCATACGAAAACCTTGGTGCACAGCTGGCCAAGGAAGTAGCCACCAAGACCAATGACGTTGCAGGCGACGGTACCACCACCGCCACCGTGCTCGCTCAGGCTCTGGTCAAGGAAGGCCTGAAGAACGTTGCCGCCGGCGCAGCACCAGGCGATGTTCGCAAGGGCATTGAGCTGGCTACCGAGGTAGTTTCTCAGGCACTGGCCGCCAACGCCGTTGAGGTTGCCGACAAGGTGGCCAACGTGGCTGCTATCTCCGCACAGTCGGATGAAATCGGCGAGCTGCTGGCTGAGGCCTTCAAGACTGTTGGCACCGATGGTGTCATCACCATTGAAGAGTCCTCCACCACCGCTACCGAATTGGTAGTGACCGAGGGCATGCAGTTCGACAAGGGCTACCTCTCGCCACAGTTCATTACCGACCAGGAGCGCCAGGAAGTTGTCCTTGAAGACGCCCTGATCCTGATCAACCCTTCCAAGATCTCCACCGTGGCAGAATTCCTGCCACTGCTGGAAAAGGTTCTGGAAGCCAAGAAGCCACTGCTGATCATCGCCGAGGACGTTGAGGGCGAAGCCCTTTCCACCCTGGTGGTCAACAAGCTGCGTGGCCTGCTGAACGTGGTTGCCGTCAAGGCTCCAGGTTTCGGCGACCGCCGCAAGGCCATGATGCAGGACCTGGCGATCCTTACCGGTGCTCAGGTTGTCTCCCCAGAACTGGGCTTGTCCCTGGATCAGGTTGGCACCGAGGTTCTTGGTTCCGCACGTCGCGTAACCATCACCAAGGATTCCACCACCATCGTTGATGGCGCCGGAACCGATGAGGATGTCGCAGAACGCGTAGCCCAGCTCAAGGCTGAGCTGAACCGCACCGACTCCGAGTGGGACCGCGAAAAGCTCTCCGAGCGTCTGGCCAAGTTGGCTGGCGGCATCGGCGTGATCAAGGTGGGTGCATCCACCGAGGTCGAGCTGAAGGAACGCAAGCACCGTATCGAAGACGCTGTGTCCTCGACTCGTGCTGCTCTGGAAGAGGGCATCGTTGCCGGTGGCGGTACCGCACTGGTTGACGCGCTGACCGCTCTGGATTCCGATAGCTCCATCGTTGGCCTGGAAGGCGACGTTGCAGCAGGTGTGGCCATTGTGCGCCGCGCCCTAGTGCAGCCACTGTTCTGGATCGCTAGCAACGCCGGATTCGACGGTGCTGTAGTTGTTTCCAAGGTGGCAGAGTCCCCAGCTAACGAGGGCTTCAACGCCAAGACCGGTGTCTACGAGAACCTGCTGAACGCAGGCGTCATCGACCCGGTCAAGGTCACCCGTTCGGCACTGCGCAACGCAGCATCGATCGCCGCCCTGGTGCTGACCACCGAAACCCTGGTTGCCGAAAAGGCTACCGAGGCTCCGGAAGAAGCACACAGCCACTAAGTCGCTGTGAAGGCCTAGACGCCGCCGTCGGACCAAGTTTTCACTTGGACCGGCGGCGGCTTCTTTTTATCCCAAAGTGTCCGCCAGGTGAGTATGAGATGAATTCTCAGTATTGGGCGCGTGATACGTATCAACGCGCCGAAGGGGACTGCTGGAGTTGGTAGTGGCGTGCCATTAATCCCGCGCACGTCAGCTCACTACAGTCTGTGAATTTAATGCTTTCTGGGGTCCGAACTCAGAACTCTTCTGTAGCTGGCGTTCAGGGTGAATTGATAGCATGGATGGTTGTCTGACGTGTCAAGGATCTGTTTGACCGACGACCTGCCCGAGTTCCCGACGGAAGCCCAGCTTGTGACTCACACCCTCAACCAGCTCCGGAATAGCACCAAAAGTGCCACCTTCCGGACCGACTTGCAAGGCCTTCGAGCCCTCGCAGTGCTGCTGGTGATGTGCTATCACATCTGGTTCTCCAAGGTCTCCGGGGGAGTAGACATCTTCTTGATGCTCTCCGCCTTCTTCCTTACCTCATCCACCGCACGGCGCATTGCCCGAGGCGAACGCCCACCACTGATCACCGGCTGGCTGCACCGTTTCTCCCGGCTCATCCCGCAAGCCGCCGTAGTCATCATCAGCGTGGTGGTCGCCGCCTGGATTATCCTGCCTAGTACGCGTTGGCTGGAGCTGATCGACCAGTCCACCGCTTCACTGTTCTACAAGCAGAACTGGTACCTGGCTAACCACCAAGTCGACTACTACGCCTTCAACACGTCCTCGGCCTCCCCGCTGCAGCACTTCTGGTCCTTATCCGTTCAGGGACAGATCTTCATCCTTTGGCCGATAGTCCTAGCGGTCAGCGCACTAGTCTGGAAGCTATTCTTCTCCCGCTTCAATTTCGCTTGGGTGGCTGGCGCATTCTTCGCGGCCATCTTTGCCGGTTCGCTGGCCTTCTCGATCAACATCACCGCCAACAACCAGCAGGTCGCCTACTTCCACACCGGCGCACGCCTGTGGGAATTCGCCCTCGGCTCCTTGCTGGCCCTGGCCTTGCCATGGCTTTCAACCCTGCCCGAGAAGCTGCGCCGCGTCACTGGCTGGGTAGGAATGGCCACCATTATTGGCAGCGGTGCGGTGCTTGATGTCCAAGGCCTGTTCCCTGGCTTCATGGCACTGATCCCTACCGTGGCGGCCGCACTGATCATTGCCGCTCCAGCAACGCGGGCCTGGGCCAATCCTTCTGGCGTGCTCTCGCTCAAGCCGCTGGTGAAGCTCGGAGACCTGTCCTACGGCATGTACTTGTGGCACTGGCCGATGCTGGTCTTCTACCTTGAAATCACCAAGAATGAGCACGCCTCCTTCCTTTCGGGAGCCTTGCTCATCGCCGCTTCCATTGCCGCGTCGTGGTGCACCACCAAGTTCATCGAGAAGCCAGTGATCGCCTGGCAGAATGACTTCAGCTTCCCGCACTGGATGCCCAGTACCGGCCTGAAGATCATCAGCCAAGTTGCCGTGGTGGGCATTGGTCTGGGCATCGCGAGCTTGGCGGTCAGTGCCTGGGAAAATAATGTGGAGCACCGCCGCGCCACTGCGGCCTCACAGACCGTCATGGACAACCCTGGTGCCACCGCTTCCGAAGACTGGGATCCCTCCCCAGCAGCCCTGACGTTGCCGTTGGCCACCGAGCTTGACGACGAATGGCAGACCCCTGGCAATGCCTGTGCCGGGTCCAACAATCCGCACGATGAGCGGATCATGTTCTGCGAGCAGGGCGGGAACTTTGATGGTTCCCCGGATCTGGTCATGCTTGGTGACTCGCATATGCAGCACTGGTCCTCGGCCGCCGCGGCCGCCATGGAAGAATCCGGCGGAAGCTGGGTGCTGGTCTTCCACCCGGGATGCCGCTACGGGTCCGAAGCGGACCGCGATGAAGCCGAATGTGCCAACTTCCAAGACGCCGCCGAAGAATACGTCGCCAACCTCGCCCCCAAGATGGTGCTCACCACCGCCAGCAAAACCGTGGCCGCTCCGGATGAATATCTGCGTAGCCCCGGCGAGCAGGAGACCATGGTGGATCACTATGCCAGCGCGATCCAGCCCTTCTTGGATGCCGGCAGCCAGGTGATCGCCATGCGCGATACCCCGCGCTACACCTACTCCATTCCCGAGTGCGTTGATTCGAATCCAAGTCATCTCGAAGCTTGCGATGGTTCCGCCCATGAAGCATTGGCGCAGATCAACCCAGTCCAAGAGTTTTTGTCCCAGCACGATTACGGTTCGCAGGTGGTGTCATTAGATATGACAGGCTTGCTCTGCCCATCGGGGGTCTGCAAAGCTGTGATCGGTAATGTATCGACGTACTTGGATGATTCACACTTATCCAAGACGTTTGTGCTCAGTGCCAAGCGCCAGTTTGCCGATGCCTTCAAGGAGGCCACCGGCTGGCAATAAGTCCTATCGGAGACCTGGTGGGGCATGAGCTTGGACACAGTGCCCCGCAAGGGAATAACTGCAACGCCAAAAGGGCTCTACCATTTAACCAACCTCCGTTCTCGCCCCGAAAGGTTCCTACGTGACTGAGTTCAACCCCTTTGCATTTGAAGGACTCACCTACGACGACGTATTGCTGTTGCCTGGCCCGACGGATGTGATCCCTTCGGAAGCTGACACCACCACCCGCTTCACCAAGCGCATCAACATCCAGGTGCCAATCAGCTCGGCGGCCATGGACACCGTCACCGAAGCTCCAATGGCTATCGCACTGGCACGCCAGGGCGGCATTGGCGTGATCCACCGCAACCTTTCGATCGAGGACCAGGCCAAGCAGGTTGACCAGGTCAAGCGCAGCGAGTCGGGCATGATCACCGACCCTGTCACCGTGCACCCAGGGGCTACCTTGGCTGAATGGGATGAGCTGTGCGCACAGTACCGCGTCTCCGGTCTGCCAGTGGTGGATGAGGACCGCAAGCTGCTGGGTATCATCACCAACCGCGACACCCGCTTTGTTCCCCGCGAACAGTACATGACCACCAAGGTCTACGAAGTCATGACCGGCATGCCGCTGATCACTGCCCAGGATGGCGTCGCCCCTGAAAAGGTCATCGAACTGCTGTCCAAGAACCGCATCGAAAAGCTTCCGCTGATCGATAACGACGGCAAGTTGACCGGCCTGATCACCGTCAAGGACTTCGACAAGGCTGAGCAGTACCCGCTGTCCACCAAGGACGAGGAAGGTCGCCTGCGCGTTGCCGCTGCCGTTGGCTTCTTCGGCGAGGGCTACGAGCGCGCCATGACCCTGATCGACGCTGGCGTGGACGCGCTGGTTGTTGACACCGCTAACGGCCACTCCCAGGGTGTGCTGGAAATGATTGCCCGACTGAAGAAGGATCCTGCTGCTGCACACGTTGACGTGATCGGCGGACAGGCTGCCACCTACGAAGGTGCCAAGGCCATCATCGACGCCGGTGCCGACGCGATCAAGGTCGGCGTGGGCCCAGGCTCCATCTGCACCACCCGCATTGTTGCCGGTGTTGGTGTTCCCCAGGTGACCGCGATCTACGAAGCCGCCAAGGCTGCTATCCCAGCCGGCGTGCCAGTGATCGCAGACGGCGGTCTGCAGCACTCGGGCGATATCGGCAAGGCACTGGTTGCCGGCGCTGACTCGGTCATGCTCGGCTCCTTGCTGGCAGGTACCGCAGAGTCCCCAGGTGACCTGGTGTTCATGGGCGGCAAGCAGTTCAAGGCTTACCGTGGCATGGGTTCGCTGGGCGCTATGGAGACCCGCGGCAAGAACACCTCGTACTCCAAGGACCGCTACTTCCAGGCTGACGCTCCTTCGAACGAGAAGCTGATCCCGGAGGGCATCGAAGGCCAGGTTCCTTACCGCGGCCCACTGTCCGCAGTTACCCACCAGCTGGTTGGTGGCCTGCGTCAGACCATGTTCTACGTTGGCGGCCGCACCGTTCCCGAGCTGAAGGCCCGTGGCAAGTTTGTACGAATCACCGCAGCTGGTCTGAAGGAATCGCACCCACACGACATCATGATGACCGTTGAGGCGCCGAACTACCGTTCGCGCTAAACGCATCCGACAAATTTCCCGTCCGGGATGACGCTCAAGCGTCATTCCGGGCGGGAATTTTGCTTTTTGAAGACAACCTCAGATGAGGTAGCTCTGCGACTGTTGTCCGTTGAGTTTCCAGATCCACAGCGCCTAGCGCACCCGAGGCTTAAGTGAGAGAGCGATGCTGCGTTGAAGAGATGGAAAGCCGTAAGATTCGGTGGCACAAAGTCCTTCGGAGTCACTACTAAAAGGTGAGGAACCCAGTGCCCATACACTGGACTCCGCCGCCGTATGGTGAATCATTTGGAGGACTTCAATAATGAGTCTCAAGAGGGCCACGATAAGTCTCGAATCAATGGTGAGGGTTTGGACTTTCGTGGCCTTTTGCTTGCAATCACAAGTCTTTAGACACTTCTTGCACTAGTTTCTGCACGCGACGCGTATCAAGAAATAGGCGCCTTGCGCGCGTCCCGATTCGATTGAATTCTCCAGACGATAAGCCAAATGGCTACGCCAAGCGTGCATCCCAAAGAATTGGCCACGACGTCAGTGAGCGTGGCGAATCGGTTGGGAAGGAAGAGATGCTGGCCTAACTCAATCAAACTAGAGGCCACGATTCCTAGAATGCATGCAGTGATCGGTCGCCGCAAACCAACGGCCAGAAAAAATCCCAGCGGCATGAAGAATAGGACATTCGCCGAGAATTCCACGAATTCGTAGTTCACAAAGGCCGGGACTCCGTGATCATGCAGCCAGTTCAGCGTCCATGCCAATTGGGGTCCGGCTGATGAATCCACTGGCACGGGCCAAAATGCGATAGCAACCATCGCAAGCAAGTACAGCAAAGGCAACGCCCACGTCCGGAGCGTTCGGCAGTTGAGCAGAGTTCTCAGTGGATTCCTCGGAAGAGATGGCCATTTCGAGTGCCGTGGCTTAGCTGCCATCACTCACTGAGTAAATTGTAGTTGTCTGAAGCCAGCATCGGAGTCGCACCGATTTCAGCTCGCTAATAGCTTGCCACTGCGGCTCAAGGAGAATCAACGCGGACGCTATCAACTGATGTCATCGGGTTGAGAATCTGCGCGCAGTCCCGTGCTGACGAAGTACTTAGGGTATTAAGCAACCGTAAGCGAATGGGAAAATTATCATTCTAGTGCGTTCTTCACGGCACTAAATTATCGAGACGGCAGCGCCGAGGCGATTCTGAATCTACTTAATGTTGCTTAAGGGAAATTATTGGCCTGTAATGGTGATCACAGGCAATAAGCAAGATTATCGAGTCGCCAATGGAGGTGCGTGATGACCGTTCAGTCGAATAACTCTGTTCGGCCAACGCGAATCTCGGCGGCGGCTGTGGCTCGGAATGCTGGAGTATCGGCGGCGACCGTCAGCTACATCATGAATGGACGCCCAGGAGCTTCGATAGAGACGCGGAGGCATGTACTAAAGGTCGCTAGCGAAATGGGCTACCGCCCACATTCGATTGGAAATCACCGAGATCCATTGCTGACCAGAGTCGTGGGTTTAGTGCTTCCCAACATCGTGAATCAGATGTACACCGTTTGGGCGCAGCACATTATCAATGCAACTACGGCCGCTGGTTTCGATGTGTTTGTAGCGACCACCGGTGATGATCCCGAAGCGTTAGCTCAAGTCGCGGGAACACTCGCTGCACGAAACGTGGACGGCGTCATCATCGCAGCTGCAATCAAAGAAGACTCAAGGTCATTGCGAACCTTTCGACAGAAGAAGATTCCCTACGTGTGCCTTTCCAGGCGGTCAGAGCATCTTCCCGGAGATTTTGTGGGAATTGACGATGACGCAGCAGCCGGAGAACTCATGGGACATATCCTTGACCATGGCTACACCGAAGTAGCCACGATCATCGGCCCGCGGACATCTACTGCTTCGCAATTACGCGAAATGGCCTTTGTTCGCGTAGCTGCAAGTCGTGGAATCCGGATTACGGGCGGGCGGCGAATAAGTACAAAATTGAGTTCTGAGGGCGGCCAAATGGCTGCCAAGCGACTCTTCGAATCGGACAGTCCACCACGAGCTGTCGTCTGCGGTTCTGATGAAATTGCGATAGGCGTCATGGAGCACGCCTTATCGCTGGGACTCAAGATTCCGCGAGATGTTGCCGTGGCCGGATGCGACGGATTAATAAGGAGCCGCTCGAAGCTGATTGGCCTGACCACAATTGTCCAGCCAGTCAAAGAGATGGCAGAGCGCTCATTCGAGCTCTTGCTGGACCAAATCGTGGAACCACGAAAGACCTACAAACACACAATCTGCACCCACAGCCTACATATTGGCATTACTTGTGGATGTCCCGACGACTAGCAACCGCTGACTGCCGTACTTTCTTTTCAACTTTTTCATCGGCCATAGGGCCTCTAATTGTCATGCTCTCAATCAGGAGGAACGTCTCATGCAGGCATCTAAAACCACCCCAGGCATGCGCTCACCCATAGTTCTCAACAAGCTCATTTTCCGAAGAATCATGCCGTTACTCATCGCAGCGTACGTCATTGCATTCATTGACCGGACAAATATTGGAATGGCAAAAGATCGGATGGAAATCGATCTTGGAATTTCTGCTACGGCCTATGGAATCGGCGCTGGTCTATTCTTTCTGACGTACGCCTTGTCGGAAATCCCGTCCAATCTGATCATGCACAGAGTCGGCGCACGCTTCTGGATCATGCGAATCATGATTACTTGGGGCTTGCTCTCGGCGTGCATGGCCTTCGTGCAAGGCGAGTGGTCTTTCTACATTTTGCGCATGCTTCTTGGAATCGCCGAAGCTGGACTATTCCCTGGGGTCATCTACTTCATTACACAGTGGTTCATGGTCAAGGACCGGGCACGTGCTAACGGATTCTTCTTGTTGGGAGTCGCGCTGGCAAACGTCATCGGTGCTCCGCTGGGGGGATTGCTGCTCACCCTAGAGGGAATGGGCGGACTGCACGGTTGGCAATGGATGTTTATCATCGAAGGCATTCCAGCATGTTTCCTGGCCCTCGCGGTGTGGAAAATGTTGCCCAATAAGCCCACGGAAGCAAAATTTCTCACTCGGGCCGAAGCAGAAGACCTGGAAGCGAGAATCTCTGCTGAAGAATCAGCTGGGGCTGCCGCAGCGGGCAACTCCAAACTTCGCCACGTACTCAAGGACAAGCAGATCCTCTTAGTGGTGGCGATCTACTTCACGCATCAAATTGCAGTCTATGCGCTCAGCTTCTTCTTGCCATCCATCATCGGTACTTATGGTGAGCTGACTTCCGTCCAGATCGGACTGTTGACCTCAATCCCTTGGTTCTTCTCGGCTATCGGAGCGATCCTCATTCCACGTATGGCCACTAATGGCTCGCGATCCAGAATCGTGGCTAGCGCCAGCATGGTCGGTATCGTCGCTGGGTTCGTCTTAGGTGCTATCGGTGGGCCAGTACTGGGACTCATTGGTTTCTCAATTGCAGCATTCAACTTCTTCGCGCTGCAGCCGATTCTTTTCACTTACCCGGCAACGCGTCTGTCCGGTGCTGCGTTGGCCGGGGGCATCGCCTTCGTCAACACCATTGGACTTTTCGGCGGATTCTTGGGTCCGTATGTCATGGGGCTCTTGGAAGAGATCACCGGCAATAAGATGTCCGGACTCTGGTTCATCGTCATTATGTGCGCCATCGGTGCGCTGCTCACGCTGAAATTGCGTCGAGGCACGGAAGATCCTTCCACGGCAAACGTATCTCGCCACTAAATCAAGATCTGTAGGGAGCACAAATATTTTGAGCAATGTAAACATCAAGCTGGACTTCAATGGACAGCGAGTACTAGTCACAGCTGGCGCCGCAGGAATCGGCTTGGCCATCGCAACAGCGTTCAAAGAACTTGGCGCAAGAGTCTTCGTAACGGATATCAACCCAGAATCCGTAAGAACTGCGCAAGAGTCAGGTTTTGCCGCGGCAATTAGCGACGTCTCGGATGAAGTGCAAGTACGACAACTTGCCAAGCAAGTGGAACAGGAGCTTGGCGGGCTCGATGTCTTAGTCAATAATGCGGGGATCGCGGGGCCAACGGGACCAATCGAATCTCTCGATACAAACGCGTGGAAAACAACCTTCGATATAAACGTTCACGGACAGTTCTATTGCATCAAATACATGCTGGAACTCTTACGGCAATCCGACCGTGCGTCCATCATCAATTTGTCATCTGCAGCCGGGCGCCTGGGAATGGCCGGACGAAGCCCTTATTCGGCGTCAAAATGGGCTGTTATTGGTTTGACTAAAACCTTGGCCATTGAACTCGGTGGCGAGGGGATCCGCGTAAATGCTATTTGTCCCGGGGCAGTCAACGGCCCAAGAATACAGTCTGTTATCGAGGCAAAAGCAGCGATGCTAAAGCGGCCAATACAAGAAGTCTCGGATCTATACCATGCGCAATCGTCCCTGAACGAACTTGTCGAGGCCGAGGACATTGCAAATATGGCCGTATTCCTGGCCAGCCGGATGGCCCTGCGTATCAATGGCCAAGCTATGGCCGTCGACGGAAACACTGAAAAGCTTTACTAGAAAGGGACATCGTGAAAATCAAACGCAAAGTCATCATTACCAGTGCTGTAACCGGAGCGATCCATACGCCCTCGATGTCCGAATATTTGCCAGTCACTCCAGATGAGATTGCCGAAGCAGCCATAGGAGCGGCAAAGGCCGGTGCTGCCATTGTTCATATGCATGCGCGCGATCCCAAAGATGGCCGTCCATCCCAGGACCCCAAACACTTCGAGCCGATCTTGGAAAAACTGAAAAACGGCACGGACGCGGTCATCAATATCACGACCGGTGGATCACCGCATATGAGCGTTGAAGAACGCATGGTTCCCGCGGCGACATTTGAGCCGGAACTTGCTTCCCTCAATATGGGGTCGATGAATTTCGGGCTCTTCCCGATGCTTGATCGGTTCAAGGATTTTGAGCACGAGTGGGAACGTGAGGCTCTGGAAAATTCACGGGATTTGGTCTTCAAAAACACTTTCTCTGACATTGAGCAGATCCTTGAAATTGGAAACGCCAACGACACGCGGTTTGAATTCGAGTGCTACGACATTTCACATTTGAATAATCTGAGCCATTTCCACCAACGAGGATTGGCACGAGGACCACTGTTTGTGCAGTCTGTTTTCGGTCTTCTGGGCGGAATCGGTGCACATCCAGAGGACCTCCTGCATATGAGACGAACCGCAGATCGCCTCTTGGGTGACAACTACGAATGGTCGATTCTCGGTGCCGGGAAAAACCAGATGCCACTGGCAACCATCGGAGCTGCGATGGGATCGCATGTACGAGTCGGGCTTGAAGATTCACTGTGGATCGGGCCAGGTCAGTTAGCAGCTTCTAATGCTGAGCAAGTTACTCGAATTCGCACCATTCTTGAAGCTCTCAATTTCGAAGTTGCTAGCCCGGATGAAGCTCGGGAGATGCTCTCGCTGAAGGGCCGAGACAAAGTAGGTTTCTGAGTCTGAGCCATTCTGCCAAGGCCGTCGGAACCCCGACATATTAATGGGTTTCGACGACCTTGGCCTGGAGAACCAGCTCGAAGTTAGGGCTTTTTTGACACTTTGCTTGGATCGTAAATACGTATTTTACGGTTCAAGTAGCGCAAAAATTACCGTGCAACTAATTGCTACCGCGCATCTACCATACGGTTCAGACGTTCCGAGAAGAAGAGCCCCATCGCCGCAAGAAGCAGAATGAAGATCGGAAAGAGCCATAGCCCCACCCACGATGACAAGGCACCAAATAGCGGCGGCATCAAGGTTGAACCCAAGTATGCGGCGGCCATCTGAATGCCAATAATGGCGTGAGAGTATTGGCGTCCGAAATTCGCGGGTGTCGAGTGGATAATCGCTGGATAGATCGGGGCAGAGCCCAAACCGGCCAGAGCCAGACCTGTCAAGGCGACGGTATGCGTTTCCAAAGGAAGCAAAAGCATCAGGCTACCGAGTCCCACCAGTAAGAAGCCGCAGCGAATCAAGGTGCGGTCGCCGATGCGATCAGCGAAGAATCCGGCGAGGAATCGTCCGCCGGTGATCCCAAGCAGGAAAAACGAGGCGAAGGCCGCTGCCGTCGCGGGGTTCACTCCGCGGTCACCGGCCAAGTATGTCGTGGCCCAGAGAATCGACGTATTCTCCAACGCGCAGTATGCGAAGAACGCCAAGAGAACCAGCAAGACTCCCGGGATTCTGATGACCTTCTTGATCGGTAAGTGGGCAGTCTTGGCGGCTGGCGGCTCAGCACTTCCAGAACCCGCGTCGACTTCGGTGAGATGGGTACCGCTCGGCGCCAAGGGATTAACTTTGCCCCACAGTGGAAGGGTGAGGATCAAGACCACGGTGAGAAACACCTGGATGATGGCGACAACGTTATAGGCTCCGGGCCATCCCATTCCGGAAGTCAGGGCATGGCTCATGATCAATGGGCTGATCGAAGCGCCGACACCCCAGAAGCTATGGAGCCAGTTCATATGTCTTGCTGCGTAGTGCAAAGCGACGTAGTTATTCAGGGCTGCGTCTACAGCGCCTGCTCCTAGACCGTAGGGAATGGCCCAGACGCATAGCATCCAGAATTCGCCGGCGAATGAAAACCCAAACAATGCAGTTGCCGTCAATCCAACGCTGACTGCCGTGACCGCGCCGGCGCCGAACCGACGGGTGAGGCGTTCCGACGCCAGACTGGAAAAAATGGTTCCAACCGCAATGATCATGGTGAGGATACCCGCGAAAGATTGCGGCACGTCAAGGTCGTGGTGCATTACCGGCCATCCTGCGCCCACCAGCGAATCGGGAAGTCCAAGGCTGATGAAAGCCAAGTAGATGATGGTCAGAAGGAGTGAATACATAGGGCGTTGGTGTCTTTCGCGGTGCCTAAAGGATGAAAGCATCGCCACTGGCTGGACGACCACTCAAAGTATATGTACGAGTGTACTCAAATCTCCGGTATATTGACTGCCATGACCGAAAAATATTTTGAAGGAGACCCTCGTAGCAGCATGGAGCGTATGCGCGCAGGGGACCTCTACATTGCTGATGATCCCGAATTCTGGCGTTTGCATCAGCGTGCGGTCAAACTGGCCGACGACTACCGCAAAGCCGATGTTGCCGCAGACCCCAATGCACGCGAAATCCTTGAAGAACTCGTTGGCAGCCTTGGTAAAGATGCTCATATCAACCCACCGTTCGTGGTGGACTACGGAGCGAACCTGCATCTTGGGGACCGGACCTTTATCAATTTCAACCTCACTGCCTTGGACGTCGCTGCTATAACCATTGGCGAAGACTGCTTGCTTGGACCCAACGTTCAGCTGCTGACGCCCACCCACCCCATCGATCCACAGCCTCGACGAGACAAACTCGAAGCGGCTGAGCCGATAACCATTGGCGACAACGTGTGGCTTGGAGGCGGGGTGATCGTGTGTCCAGGTGTAAGCATTGGGGACAACTCGGTCATCGGGGCAGGCTCTGTGGTCACCAAGGATATCCCTGCCAATGTGGTGGCCGTGGGTAACCCAGCACGCGTGATCCGGAGCATTGGATAATCCCATGCCCACTCAACAGCCTTCCACCGGTTCACGGCTCGGCCGCCGCAATGATCCCGAACGTCGCGAAAAGATCATGGATGCTTGCCTTGAAGTAATTGCTCAATCAGGCGTTACCGGTACGTCCCACCGAAAAGTCGCCGCTCAGGCTGGCGTTCCGCTCGGTGCTATGACCTACTACTTCGATGGCATGCACGATCTTCTGCATAGTGCCTTCAGTCGATTCGCTACTAGTATCAGCGCCGGGTTCGAGCGCCGCATGGCGGAGGCCACCGACAAGGAATCAGCCTGTGACGCCGTGTACGAGCGAATCCTTGAAGCCAGCAGCGACCAGGGCCATGGGCTGATTCTGTCTCACGAGCTCTACACTCTGGCCACTCGCGATGCTTCCTTCCGATCGATCACCACCTGGTGGATGGGTCGCAGCCAACTAGCGCTGGGGGATCACTTTGATCCGCTGACCGCACGGCTGCTGGATGCCATGATCGAAGGGTTGACCATTCATAGAGCGCTCGACGCGGAACCGCGTGATCCAAAAGAAATCAAAAGCGCCATCGCTCGCATCGCCAGCGCATAGGGCGTGTGAGAGTTGCGGTGCGGCGTCAGTTGGATTGTAGTCATCTGACCGGTCCGGACGTCGGAATGATCCAACTGTTGAGCGCACTGAGTGTGCTGGAAAAGCTGCAGGTTGTGTTTATCTCCCGGGCGGCTTAGCCTTCCATGATCCATATGCAAGGCTGCACAGACTCGATGACCGAGTCAGCTACGAGGCGCTACAGAAATGAAGTGGCCCGAGATTTCTCACCATGCGCTCAGGCCGAGGAACAAGGCGACCACCCGTAGAATAAAGGTCAGACAGCACCAACCGGCGCGGGATCTCACTGACTGTGCGCGACCGCCAATAAAGGACACTAATTTGGGCCAGCCAGCCAACCTGAAGAAGCAAGCACGAGAACGCATGGCACGCACGGGGGAGAGCTACACCACCGCGCGCAAGAACATCCTCACCGGCAAACCGGAAAGCCCAAAAGCTGCTCGTGCTGCACAGGCTCGCGACTACGCCAAAGAAGCCAGGGAAGCCAAAGCAGGGGCCAAGCCCAAAGCTCCTAAACCTGCTCCCGCGCCAGCTCCACAAGATGAGCTACCGGAATACCCGGCACCTGAAGACGTCATTCAATACGATGCCGCGCTGTGGCACCGAGTCCTCGTCCAGGCTGGCGTCACCAACCCTGTGACCGACGCACCGCTGAGCCAGGCACTGCTGGCGGGTCTCGCGGGCGGCATTGGTTTCATGGTCTTCACTTTTGAATATGCGGAAACCACCACCGCGACTCTGGTTACCCGGGCTCACCCGGAGCCATACACGCAAAACTTGCTGGCTCGCTGTGGTGCCAAGATCAACGAACGCACCACTGGCTCAGCCCAGAAAGCTGCCGAATACATGGATGCGGCACTGGATGCCGGACGCACTGTAGTGGTTCGAGTAGCCATCAACGCACTGCCATGGATCGATGGCAATGAAGTGGATGAAGCTGAAACCATTGATCTGGTTGTCGTCGGGGACCACGAAGATGACCTGCTGGTCGATGACGGCTCGGGTGTACTCAATGTCATCAGCCCAGAGGACCTCGCTTTCGCTAGGGCCAAGCGCAAAAAGGAAAAGCACTGGCAGGCGTGGGTGCCATCCACGCGCTCGCCGAAGGCAGACACCCTAGCCGCCAATGCCTTGGAAGCCATTGAGGAAACCACCTCGCGCCTGTTGGGAACCCGCGAGCTCTCCGGCATTCCGGACCACTTCGCAAAGAACTTCGGCATCACCGGAATGCAGACCTTCGCTGCCCGTCTGCGTGACACCACCACCAAAACCGGCTGGACACGCATGTTCGCGGATCCAGCACGACTTGCCGGTGGCATGAACCAGCTCTCCGGTTTCCTCACCGATACCCGCTTCGGTGGCGAAGGTGCCTTGCGCGGACTGTATGCAGACTTCCTCGATGAAGCATCCGGACTGCCGGGATTGGCGGCACTGGGCGAGCACAGCGCGGATTACGTGCAGTTGGCCCAGCTCTGGGATGACTTTGCCGAATTGGTGGATCCAGAAGTCTCCGTGGAAGATCGCAGCGCAATGTTCGAGCGCATGGCTCAGGCCATGGATCGCATCATAGAGGCTGAATGTCAGGCCGCCACTGCACTGGCGACGACCGCTCAATCCTTGGCTTCCAACGCCAGCTAAAAGCCAATCGCTAGGATTCTCAACCCTGCCTTGCGGTGATCCTCTATCACCGCAATGCAGGGTCTTTTTGTCTGCTTTAGCCACTGAATTGTTGCAATGGGAAACTTTGAATACGTCATTGCCGAGCATCGTAGAGCCATGAAAAGCGGGAAAATGGCCGAGACTTGGTAACCTAGTTAGGTGAGTAATGAGATTGAGATCGGCCGCGGCAAGCGGGCACAAAAGGCATATTCCCTGGACGACGTAGCGATCGTACCGAATCGCCGCACCCGTGATCCGAAGGACGTATCGGTATCCTGGCAGATCGACGCCTTCCAGTTCGACACCCCTATCCTGGGCGCACCGATGGACTCGGTAACCTCACCGGCAACCGCCATTTCGCTGGGCAAGCTCGGCGGCCTGGGCGTTCTGAACCTTGAAGGCCTGTGGACTCGTTACGAGAACCCAGAAACCGTACTGGCTGAAATCGCTGGCCTGAAGTCTGAAGCTGCAACGCGCACCGATCCAAAGATCACTGCCAAGCTGCAGGAACTGTACTCGGCACCTATCCAGCCAGAACTAATTACCTCGCGCATTTCCGAGATCCGTGACTCCGGTGTTGTTGTTGCCGGCTCGTTGACTCCACAGCGCACCCAGGAGCACTACAAGACTGTAGTGGCTGCTGGCGTGGACATCTTTGTCATTCGTGGCACCACCGTTTCGGCTGAACACGTCTCGAAGACCACCGAACCACTGAACCTCAAGCAGTTCATCTATGAACTCGACGTCCCAGTCATCGTTGGCGGCGCAGCTGGCTACACCCCAGCAATGCACCTGATGCGCACCGGTGCTGCCGGTGTTTTGGTGGGCTTCGGCGGCGGCGCTTCGTCGACCACCCGTCGCACTCTGGGCATTCACGCACCAATGGCCACCGCCATCGCCGACGTTGCTGCTGCACGCCGTGATTACATCGAAGAGTCCGGTGGACGCTACGTTCACGTCATCGCCGATGGCGGCATGGGCAACTCCGGTGACATCGTCAAAGCCATCGCCATGGGCGCTGACGCAGTCATGCTCGGCACCGCACTGGCTCGTGCTGAAGAAGCTCCAGGCGCCGGCTACCACTGGGGCATGGAAGCCGTTCACGAGGCCAGCCCACGTGGAGACCGTGCCAAGGTGGGCACTGTCGGTTCGTTGGAGAAGGTCCTCTACGGTCCATCGCATGAAGCCAACGGCACCTCCAACTTGGTGGGCGCACTGCGTCGTTCGATGGCTACCACCGGCTACTCGACCTTGAAAGAATTCCAGCGCGTGGACGTAGTGCTTTCTCCTTACGAGTCTGACCGCTTCTAATCTCTAAGCGTCGAGCCCAGTTCATGAAAATGAGCTGGGCTCGATTTGTTTAAAGAATTGGGCCTACAACCCGGGCCTATAGGCAATAAGTGGTGTCTGGCCCGGGCATGTCACCCAGGCCAAACCCGTCTAAACGAGCGTTTTAATGGCTACGCCCACCCCAGCCAGACCTGGAGAAAAGTCCTTCCTCAGCAATAGA